>Ga0209146_1000075_pt1 | contig 33814 bp, 30 predicted proteins | sample WorMetLIZAISLAND_2_FD_187402 | JGI IMG/M metagenome (GOLD analysis project Ga0209146, IMG submission 187402) | Marine gutless worms symbiont microbial communities from Max Planck institute for Marine Microbiology, Germany - Olavius geniculatus... | ecosystem: Host-associated > Annelida >...
GTATATTAAAGTACAAATTATAGATTTCATATTTTGTAGCTTGTTCTTAAAATGAGTCCACATTTTTGGGAACGATCTATGACAATTTTCGCCAAATTGAACCCATTCCCATTATTCCAAAACTCCATTACTCCATTCATGAGCGGAGCGAACCAGGTTCATATACCCCATTTTTACAACCTTCTATACCCCCTTTTGGGGCTGTTGCCGACCTTTAAGCTGATTTAGCTTAATTTGTAAAATAAATGCAACCCGGCCTTTCGGGCATTAAAAATAAGCTTTGAAATTTGTTCGTTTGTAAATCCCGTGAAAAGCACTTCACTTCAGAGGCGGTCAACCTGCAGGAAACCATCAATATAAACGGAAGGAAATTACCATGAGACGAAAGGAGATCATCTTACTGTTGACGATTGGAATTTTATGGCCCGGTTTCGCCGGGGCTGTCAGCGAGAAGGACTTCGAGGTTCAGACGACTGAAAATATTGTCAATCTCTGCACAGTAGCCAACGACGACCCCCTGTACCACCAGGCCATCAACTTTTGCCACGGCTACCTGGTAGGCGCCTATCACTACTATGAAGCCGTTTCATCCGGTCCGAAAGGAATTCGATTTGTTTGTCCACCCGATCCGATGCCCACGCGAAACAATACGATCGACGAGTTCATCCAATGGGCCAGTGCGCATCCTGAACATTGGAAAGAGACGCCTGTTGAAACGGAATTCAGGTTCCTGATGCAAAAGTGGCCGTGCAAATAGTAACATTGAAGATTGAAGACTGAAGATTGAAGATTTGCGGTATTCTACCGATTTAATTTTGATCTGGCCCAAAAAAACGGATTAATTAAATATCCGATTTTATCCTTGCTATCGTCACCATCATGTATGCCCTTGTTTGTCTGACAGAAGAATCTCATCAGACGAAGAGGTCCCCATCGAGGTCACCTGAAAATAATTTGAAAAAGGAGGCTGAGGGATAACGCAAAATCCGCAATCCAAAATCCCAAATAGAACAACCCTGAACTCTCAGGTTATAGAAAGGAGCAGCCATGAAAAACCCATTACTAGTTATTTTCCTGATATTTGGCTTGGCCCTCGCTGGATGCGCGGGCATGTCGGATACTGAACAGCGTACCCTGAGCGGGGCGGCCATCGGTACCGCAGCCGGCGGGATCGTCGGAGCCATCGCGGGCGACACCGGCCTTGGATTGGCCGTGGGTGCCGTCGCGGGCACCGCCGGCGGATATCTTTATGATCATCACGAAAAAGCCAAACAAAAGGCTCACGATGAAGCCTACGAGGCCGGTTACGAGGCTGGAAAGAAGAGCAAATAGAAAAATAGAAATGGATATAACGCCATGACGCAAAGGAGATTCACAATGACTACAACTAATTTTAAAAATGGGGGCAGGTTCGGACCTGGGTTAGTAGGAAAATTATTCCTTTTGCTGTCGGTAATGTCTTTGCTTGGGTGCGTGGCCGCCATTCCGGCCGTTATCTATTATGAGGAGAATCACAAAGGTTTCGCCGTGACAGCACAATTACCCGTAAGCGCTGATAAAATTTACCAGGCAGCCCTGGACATCATCAAAGAAAATCCGACAAAGTACAAAATAATAAAAAAAGACGACCAAAAGATGCGTATAGATCTTGAAGCCAAACATGAGGATGGGATTCATAAAGATGTTGTCAAGGTAACCCGCATTGATGACAAGCAATCCCAGTTGCTCGCTATTGCGGCGACACCCAGCGGCACAAAAGCAAATAAAACATCGGCGCTCGCCACTGTCAAAATCCTTTGCGACAAACTGGGAGTGAAATACAAGTTGATAAAAGGGTAGCTGGAGGTTCTGAGTTGATGGGTTCAGGGGTGATGCTGAATCTGGGCTATTGGGGCATCAGGCTCTCTTACGTCATCGATGGCATGTGGCTTGAAGTTGCATAAACTGTGGTGAGCACAATCATCCCCAAAAACTAAATTTTCCTTTAGATTCCAATTCCTTGAAAGGAAATATTCCGATGAAATAGAAAGCGGAAATAACAAATTACAAGCACCAAATTACAAATAAATTACAAACTACAATATCCAAATCTCAAAAAAGATCAAAACTAATTGTTTGAAATTTCGAATTTCGGTCATTGTGATTTGCCCTTCGACTTTGCTCAGGGTGGTGAGCTTGCCGAACCATTTGGCATTTGTGTTTTGTTTTTTTGAATTTATTAATTGCTGGCATCTGAAATCAGATTCTCTGAACGAGATAAGGAACAAAACCATGAGGAGAAATTCAATAATAGCAATCAAAAGCATTGCGTTATCTTTGCTGTGTTCAGTTATATTTTTGTCAGGAACTTGGGCCGGCGACACTGTTGGTGAACCTGGCCGCGGTTCCGGCAAGAAGAACCCGCTGAAAAATGTCTATTTCGGCGAGCAGCACATGCATACCCGCAACTCATTCGACGCTTTCACGGTCGGCGTGACGATGACCTGGGAGGATGCCTACCGCTTCGCCAAGGGAGAGCAAATCAAACTTTCCACCACCGGCGAGTCGATGAAACGCCGCACGCCTTACGACTTTGTAGCGATTACGGACCACTCTGAGTATTACGGCGTGCTGAAGGAGCTCATCAACCCGAAGAGCGCGCTGTCGAAGTCCGAGTTCGCCAAGGGTCTCCAGAAGGCGCGCACGGATCCCGCCTCGGCCAAGGCGGCGGTGGGCAAGCTGATCGGCAGTCTCGTCACCAACACGCCGCTGCCGGAATATGTTACGCCCGAGCTTCGCATCGACTACTGGAAAAAGTTTCTCGAGACGGCGGATAAGCACAACGAGCCGGGCAAGTTCACCGCCCTCTACGCCTATGAGTGGACCTCGATTCCCAACGGCTCGAACATGCACCGCAACGTGTTCTTCAAGAACAAGCCTGCGGCGGTGCCGTTTTCGTCCTTCGACTCGATTTATCCGGAGGATCTCTGGACCTATCTGGAGATCCAGCGCAACCAGGGCATCGACGTTTTTGCGATTCCACACAATTCGAACGTCTCCAACGGTTGGATGTTCTCGGAGAACAAGTTCCTGGGCGGGCCGATGGATGCGCGCTACGCCCGGCGCCAGGCGGCCAATGAGCCGTTGTTCGAAATGGCCCAGACCAAGGGTACCTCGGAGACCCACCCAATCGTTTCGCCCAACGACGAATTCGCCGATTTCGAGCCCTTCGACAACCTGATCTCGCTTGGGGTGCCGGCAACGAAGACGGCCGGCTCTTTTTACCGCCAGGGTCTCACGGTCGGCATGAAGCTGGAGCAAAAGCTCGGCTACAATCCCTACAAGATGGGGGTGGTCGCAGGCGCGGACGTTCATTCCGGCTACCAGGGCAACGAAGAGTGGAATTGGAAGGGCGCCCATGGCACCCAGGACGACACGCCCGCTAAGCGCCTCAAACCGGAGATCAACGCATCGGGGGAATACGGGTTCACGGTTTCCAGCGCCGGCACCACTGCGGTCTGGGCTGAAGAGAACACCCGCGAGGGCATCTTCAACGGCATGTTGTCCAAAGAGACCTACGGCACCTCCGGCACGCTGATCCGGCTGCGCTTTTTCGGCGGCTGGGACATGCCCGCGAATATCATCAAAGACGAAGAGTTTGTGAAAAAGGCCTATTCCATCGGCGTTCCCATGGGCCAGGACATGCCGCCGCACCCGGTCAAGGACCTCGCCAAGACGCCAAGCTTCGCGGTCTGGGCGTTGAAGGACCCGCAAAGCGGCAACCTCGATCGCATCCAGATCGTCAAAGTCTGGGCCCATCCGGCCAATGGCTACCCGCAGGAAGCGATCTACGATATCGCCTGGTCCGATACGGACAAGCGCCGGCCCGACCCCAAGACCGGCAAACTGCCGCCGGTCGGCAACACGGTAAACCTCAAGAAGGCGACCTACACCAATGATATCGGCGACAGCCAGCTGGCGGCGGTCTGGACGGATCCCAAGTTCGATCCCACCATACCAGCGGCCTACTACGTCCGCGTGCTGGAGATCCCGACCCCGCGCTGGTCGACCTACGACGCCGTGAGGCTGGGCGTCGAACCGCCGAAGGAGGTGCCCGCGACCATTCAGGAACGGGCCTGGTCCTCGCCGATCTGGTACACCCCTTCGCCCGAAATCAGGGAACTGGCAAAGGCCCAGGGCATGCAGCCGCCGGCCAAAAAGCACGCGTCACCGTCCCTGCAGTGAATGACGGCACCTACCTCGACCATGTCGAAGACGAAGGTCTATGAAATGATCGCAAAATCATATCGTTGTTGATCCTGAACAAGCAGAAGAAAACCATGAGAACACTGCCCTTCGTTCTAACCAATTGTTTTCACAAAAAAGTGATGTTGACGCTGGCTTGCTGCTTCAGTCGTTATTGTCACACCTTTGGCTTGGCACTGCTTGCTTTGCTTGTGGGGCTGCCTGGAGTATCTCTCGCGAATACATCGACCACGCCGATGAAATTCGAGTACGTGTTCACTATCGGTGGAGAATCAGGATTCACCTGTATCCAGGATCGTGATGGATTCCTCTGGTTCAGCTCTTTTTTTCAGGGCATGGTGCGTTTCGATGGTACGAGCAAATGGATGATCTCGGAGGGACCGGAAGGTATCTCCAACGATCTGGTGACCCAGCTGTTCGAGGACAAGGATGGAAACATCTGGGCGGGTACTTACTACGGGGTCAACCGCTACGACAAGCGCACCAACACCGTCACGAAATTCCTTAAAGATCCGGCGCACCCCAATACCAGCCTGGTGGGCAATGTTTTCAACGTGACCTCACGCACCATCATCCAGGATCAGCAGGGATTCCTTTGGTTCGGCACCCAGGATGGGCTGTCTCGTTTCAATCCGGCCGACGACACCTTTACCAACTATCAACATGTCGTCAAAGACCCAAATTCGCTGTCGGGCAATGACATTTTCAGCGTATTTGAAGACAGCGATGGCGCAATCTGGGTAGGCACCAGGAATCATGGCCTCAACCGTTTCGACCGTCGGACCGGAAGCTTCACACGGTTCATCCATGACCCCGAAGACCCTGAAAGTCTGCCTGGCAACTCCATTCAGTCTATTGTTCAGGATCGAGATGGCCATTTGTGGCTGGCCACCCGGGAGCACGGCCTGATTCGTCGCGATCGTGTCAGCGGAGCGTTCACTCAGTTCAAGCACGAACCCGCTGACCCGGACAGCCTGCCGTTGATGGACATCCGGAATCTTGTCTTTTTACCTAGCGGAGAAATCGCCTTGACCAGCGATACTTCTGCTGTCGGCCTCATTCTGTTCGACCCCCGCACCGGCAATCATCGCCAACACCGCAAGAAGCCGGGGGATCCTTACAGCTTGGCATCGGATATCGTGAAGGTCGTCTTCGAAGATCGCGACGGTACACTCTGGATCGTGCAAAACAACGGCAAAGTGTATAAGGCCGATCCCCGTGCTCACCGGTTCACCTCTTATCAACACAACCCTATCGACGAGCGCAGCCTGGGGGGCAATACGCCGGTAACAACTTATCAAGATCGTTCAGGTAACATTTGGATCGGCCTTTTTGGTGACGGACTTAACCGTTACAACCCGGAAACTGATGATTTTGACCATTTCAAGGCCGACCCTTCCAACCCGCGTGCACTGCCCCACGGCTATCCCTCGGGTTTCTTCGAGACACATCGTGGCGACTTCATCATCTCGACCGGCGGGGGTATGGTGTATTTTGACAACATAAAGAAAGAAGTGATCGAAAGGATCACAGACGATACCTGGATCTACACGATAATTGCAGACCACGAGGATCCAGACGTGATCTGGGGTGTGGGCGCATACCAGGGCCTTGTCCGCTTCAACCTGCGCACAAGGGAGCGCAAGAGCTTCCTTCCCGATCCACAGAATCCTGACAGCATATTGGCAACGATAGCGTTGCGTTTCATCCGTGACCGTGACGATCCCAACATCTTCTGGATCGCGACCTGGGGGGGGCGGATTGGAAAAGTTCGATCGTCGCACGAATGCCTTTACCCACCATCAGCACAGTCCGAATGACCCACAGACGATCAGCTCCGACACAGTCAACGATGTGATGGAGGATTCCCGTGGCAATTTCTGGGTTGCCACCAGTAAAGGCCTCAATAAATTCGACAAGCAGACCGGTCGCTTCAAACGATTTGGAAAGGACTCCGGCTTCGACGCCAAGATTGTCCACAACATCCTGGAAGACCGCAGTGGTCGATTGTGGATGGGAACCAACATCGGGCTGGTGAAATTCGACATCGATCGCCAGCGAGTGGTCAAGGTCTATACCACTGAAGACGGCCTGCACGGTCACGATTTTTGGCCAACCAGCACCGGAAAGACACGCGATGGGCAACTGTGGTTCGCGGGATACAGCGGACTCAATCGCTTCGATCCGGAAGATCTGGAAGAGAACAAAGACCCGCCACAGATCTATCTTACCGCCATTAAACAAGGTGGCGAAGCGATCAAACCGGCAGTCGCCTTCGAGCATCTGCGTGAGATTAATCTGGGTTGGCGGGACAACTACTTCGAATTTGAATACGTCGCACTCAACTATACCCGCGCCACCAAAAACCGATACCGCTACAAGCTAGAAGGCCGCGATCGAGACTGGGTACAGGCAGGTAAACAACACGAGGGGCGTTACTCCGGACTCCGAGGCGGGACCTATACCCTGGTGATCAACGGTACCAATAACGACGGCATCTGGAACACACCCGAGCAGGCGGTGCGGCTGAAGGTTAACGTCCAATCGCCCCCCTGGCTGAGATGGTGGGCGTGGATGCTCTATGCGCTAAGTGGCGGTATGCTGATATATGGGATTGTTTACATGCGTCTGCATACGTTGAAGCGCCAGCGCGTTTTGCTTCAGGAGGAAGTGGCTATGCGCACCGCAGAACTGCGCAAACTCTCGCAGGCCACTGAAAACAGTCCGGCTTCGGTATTGGTTACCGATAGAAATGGAACGATTGAATATGTCAACCCGACATTTAGCGAGGTTACCGGCTATTCGGCCGAAGAGGCCATCGGGCAAAATCCAAGCATATTAAAGTCAGGCGATTTTCCCGAATCATACTATACAGAACTCTGGGATACGATCCTTGCTGGTAAAATTTGGCGCGGTGAATTCAAAAATAAGCGCAAGAACGGAGAGGAATTCTGGGAAAGTGCCTCCATTTCCCCTATCAAGAATGAAAAAGGTGAAATCATTCACTTTGTGGCCGTGAAGGAAGATATCACTGAGCAGAAAAAGATGCGGGAGTCGCTGCGTGAACGCGCCCTTCAATTGCGCACTATTTTTCGTAATTCTCCTATAGGGATTACATATATTGGCAAAGACGGTACCGTTCTTGACAGCAACGATAGACATGCCGAACTCATGGGATCAACCCGTGAAAAAATTGTAGGCATGAATCTAAGGACTGAAATTCGAAATGATGAACTGCGTGCTGCCGCATTAGGCGCGCTTGCCGGCGAGCAAACCGTGTTTGAAGGAGAATATACTTCCGTCAGCGGTGGAAAAACCATCACCGTTCGATCTCTCTTCAACCCAATCGAACCGGGTACCTCTTCGACGGAAGTCATCAATACAACTGAAGACATCACCGAGCGCATAGAAGCTGAGCGTGCTGTCAGGGAGTCTGCTGACTGGTTGGCTCTGGCTGCTGAGGTCGGAGGTTTCGGCATGTGGGAATGGCGTGTGGACTTAGATCGGGCTATTGTGAGCGACTACTGGCTGCAATTGAAAGGCCTTACCCGCGAAGAATACAATCAATCCGTCGATCAATGGGTTGATGGGCTGCACCCTGATGATAAGGACAGAGCTGTTGATCTTCTGACAGCGCATTTAAACGGTGACCTCGAGCATTTTGAGATAGAATATCGATTTAATCACCCAGAACAAGGCTGGTATTGGGAATATGCGACGGCTAAAGTTATCGAGCGCGACGAACAAGGCAGCCCGGTGAGGATGGTTGGCTATCATCAAGACATTACCGATCGCAAAGAAATGGAAGCGCAGATAATTCAATCCAGGCAGGTTGCTGAAGAAGCCACCAGGGCCAAAAGCGACTTTCTGGCCAACATGAGTCACGAGATCCGCACCCCGATGAATGCCGTGCTCGGTATGGCCCACCTCGCTCAGAAAACCGACCTGACACCCAAACAGCAGGACTATTTGAATAAAATTCAAACTTCGGCCAATTCGCTGCTGGGGATCATCAACGATATTCTGGATTTTTCCAAGATCGAAGCCGGCAAGCTGGATATGGAATCCGTGGAGTTCAATCTGGACGATGTGCTGGATAACCTGGCCAATTTGGTAACGGTAAAAGCCCAGGAGAAAGAAGACCTGGAGGTTCTTTTTGCGACAGCGCGGGAGGTTCCGCGCTTTTTGGTGGGAGATTCGTTGCGGCTCGGGCAGGTGCTGATCAACCTGGCCAACAATGCTGTGAAATTCACGGACTCCGGCGAAATCGTGGTTGCGACTGAGCTGTTAGAGCAGGCTGAGACCGAATTAACGCTAAAGTTTTCCGTTAAAGACACCGGTATCGGGCTGACCGAGGAGCAGATCGGCAGATTGTTTCAATCTTTCAGTCAGGCCGACACCTCCACGACCCGCAAATTCGGTGGAACCGGCCTGGGGCTGACCATCAGCAAGCGGCTGGTGGAAATGATGGGCGGCGATATCGGGGTGGAGAGCGAACCCGGTCAGGGCACGATTTTTAGCTTTACGGCCAATTTTGGTTTGGGAAAAGAAAAAGTCAAGCAACGTCTCATGCCATCGTCGGATTTGCGCGGAATGAAAGTTCTGGTGGTGGATGACAGCACCACTTCAAGGAACATCCTGCAGGATATACTGGATTCGTTTACCTTTGACGTCACCCTGGCGGCTTCGGCAGAGGAGGGATTGGAAGAAATTCAGAGAGCCGATACGGATAATCCTTATGACTTGGTGCTCATGGATTGGAAGATGCCGGGGCTGAATGGTCTCGAGGCCTCCGAACACATCAAGAACCAACAGAGTCTGAGCAAGATTCCGGCCATTATCCTGGTAACTGCCTACGGTCGTGAGGAACTCATGCAACGAGCCGAACAAATCGGGCTGGAAGGTTTTCTGATCAAACCCATCGGGCCATCAGTTCTATTTGACACAATTATGCACGCGTTTGGCGAAGATTTACCCAAGACCTCCCGGGCTGCAAAAAGAAGTAAAGAAAGTGAAGATTTGAAGGACATCCAAGGGGCTCAGATACTATTGGTCGAGGACAATGAAATCAACCGCCAGGTGGCGTTGGAGATCCTTCAAGGTGCGGGTCTGAATGTCACGGTGGCCAGTGACGGCCAGGAAGGCGTCGAGGCCGCCATGCAAAATGACTTTGATGCGATTTTGATGGATATTCAAATGCCGGTGATGGATGGGTATGCCGCTACGCGGCGAATTCGGAAGTGGGAATTTGGAAGTCGGAAGACAAAGAAAAGAAGGTGAGAAGGTGAGAAGGTGGGAAGGTGAGAATTTGGAAGGCGGAAGACAAAGAGAAGAAGGTGAGAAGGTGAGAAGGTGGGAAGGTGAGAATTTGGAAGGCGGCCTTCGACAAGCTCAGGCGAGCCAAAGTCGGAATGCGGCCTTCGAGAAGCTCAGACGAGGCAAAGTCGGAATTCAAGGCCCAACTGCGGCCAACCAATACCGAATACCGAATACCGAATACCGAACACCGATAATCGCCATGACCGCCCATGCCATGTCCGGTGATGAACAAAAAAGCATTGAAGCAGGAATGAACGATCACGTTACCAAGCCCATTAATCCGGATCAGCTGTTTGCGACTTTGCAGAAGTGGATAAACCCGGTTGCAGAGCGGACTGCCGAGCAGCACGGTCCACCAGAGCCTAATGCACCGCCTGAGCCTGATGGGGTGGGACCGGATGAAGATGAATTGCCGGAATCGCTGCCGGGCTTTGATCTGGCGGCTGGTCTTGCTCGTTTGCGGGGCAACAAACGGCTTTATCGTAAATTGCTGCTTGATTTTGGGGCCGACTATCGGGGAGTCGCCAATGATATCCGAGAGGCATTGGCAGTCGGCGATTTTGAGCAGGCACACAGCCTGGTGCATAACCTTAAAGGTCTGGCCGGAAATCTGGAAGCCTCGGAACTTCAGATGGCAGCAGTGGAAATGGAAACACTGGTTAAAGGGCCGACCGCGCAATCGACTTCCGAGGAGAAACTGGAACGCAAATTCGTGATATTGGAAAAGGCAATCAATCGAGCGCTGAAAGCGGTTCAAACCCTGGGGCCGCTGGCTGAAGAAGAAAACAACCCGCCACCGGCTGATTGGCTGGCGGAAGTTCCTGAAGAACAGCTGGCAGATATCGTCAATCGCATTAAGACTGCTGCCGACATGGGGGATGTGATGCAAATTCAAGCCATTGCTGATGAGCTGAAATCCGCCAATGATGCGATGGCGCCTTTTAGTGACGAATTGGTCAAATTGGCGGAAGATTTTGATTTCGATGGCATTCAAAAACTTATGCCGGAGTTAGACGGCTGAAGATTATCCTTTGGAATACTGTAAAAGATTAAAGGAAATTCATTTCATGAAAAACATATTCAAAGCAGCGATCGGGGGTTATGAAGGCCGGAGGCGCCGGTTGTCGTGCCGCCCGGTTCCGGCAATGCTGTGGCGCTGTTTGTTCGCTGTATGTCTGACCTTGTTCTTGCACGCGACAGGTTGGACCTGCGGATATCACGATCCTGCCAGCATTCGGGTCGGCCTCCTGAACTGGTTTTATCCGGAGGCACTCCATGTGAATGGGGCGATCTGGCGGGCGCAGCAGGCGGGCAGGCTGCCGCGGCCCGATACCGAGCGTCTGCTTGCAACCGGTGACTACCACAAAGAGCTTGACGCTGCGGCCTTTGAAAAAACGAAACAGGCCCTGCACCGCCTGGGTGCCCGCATGAGCCGGGAGGCTGCCATGGATCGCACCGAGCAATTCTCGATGGTGCTGGTCGAAAACGGACTCTGGTCCTGGTTCTCCATAAGCCGTATGCATCAGACCGTGGCGGTCGATGTGAACGGCCCCGGCATCAGCGAACTGGTGGTGGTCACTGACGATCCTGTCGTTCACGCCATCGCAGGGGGCGATCTATCGCTGTCAGAGGCGGTTGAGGCAGGCTTTATGAAGCTGTACGGCGATCCGGAGCGGATCGATCAATTTGTCACCACCTACGCCGGGGTCGGGGGACGGAATCCCCCCTGACTTCGGGACGTGAATACACAATTAGTGTCTATCTATTGAAATCACATCATGTTTGCGAGAGATTTTTCAAATACTACATTTTGGCCACCAAGACACCAAGGCACGAAGTCAAATACAAATAATTTTTTTTCTTAGCGTCTTGGTGCCTTTGTGGCTATTCTTTCCGGTTTATCCGGGTTGGGAGAAAATATCAAACCGCCCGCCCAATGAGATGGGCCTCTACCAAAATAGGAGCAATAGCCGTGAAAAGCAAAACTATAATAACAGTCGGGACCATTGCGTTTTTTTTACTGGGCTTAATATTGGTCGTTTCAGGGGTCTATGCCAGTGACTCAGTCGGAGAACCCGGGCGCAGCTCCGGCAAGAAGAATCCATTGAATAACGTTTATTTCGGTGAGCAACATCTGCATACGGTAAACTCGCCCGATGCCTTCGCCTTCGGCACCCGCAATGGGCCTGATGACGCCTACCGCTTCTGCAAAGGCGAGGCGATCAAGAAATCCACCACCGGCGAGATGGTTCAAAAGAAGACACCTTATGACTGGTGCGCGGTGACCGACCATGCCGAGTACATGGGCATCATGCCCTTATTGCTGAAAAAGGACAATCCGCTCAAAGACACCGAGATCGGCAAGGATATCGCTACCGGCGACCCGAAGAAGGGCGAGGAAGCCTTCCAAAAGATTATCACCTCGGTCGCCGACAATGTGCCGATCTCCTATATGGCCGATCCCAAAATTATGAAATCGATTTGGGACCAGGCCAAGGAAATCACCAACAAACACAACGAGCCGGGCAAGTTCACCACATTGATCGCCTTCGAGTGGACATCGATTCCGAACTACCAGAACATTCACCACAACGTATTTTTCCGTGATGATAAGGGGCCGGAGACGCAGTTTTCCTCCTTTGACTCGGTCAAGCGCGAGGATCTGTGGACCTACCAGGAGACCCAGCGCGCCATGGGACACGAGAACTTCTCCATCCCCCACAACGGCAACGTCTCCAACAGCCTGATGTACCCGCCGAGGACGTCATACGGTACGCCCATCACCAGGGAGTGGGCCGAACGCAGTTTGCTCAATACGGTTGCGACCGAGATCATCCAGACCAAGGGCGCCTCGGAGACCCATCCGGCGCTGTCGCCCAACGACGAGTTTGCCGGCTTCGAGACGAGCTACATGCATCTGTTGGGCTCGGGCGGCGTTGTCGGAAAGATCGACCACAGTTACGTGCGCCGGGCCTTGATCGACGGCGTCGGCTTCCAGGAGATGATCGGTGCGAACCCTTACAAGTTCGGCATTGTTGCCGGTGCCGATTCGCACGATGCCTTTTCGGATAACGAGGAGTTCAATTATACGGGCGTACACGGCAACACCGACAAGACGCCGAAAATTCGCTTATCCGCGGGAACAACGGTCGCGGGCGAAGCACCAAAGGATTTTGGTACGCCGGGGGCGACCGGAGTCTGGGCGCCCGAGAACACCCGCGAAGCGATCTTCGACGCCATCAAACGCAAGGAGACCTTCGGTACCTCAGGCCCCCTGATCCGTCTGCGCTTTTTTGGCGGCTGGGACTATTCGAAGGGACTGGTTAAAGATAAGGACTTCGTCAGGAAAGCTTATAAAAATGGTGTGCCCATGGGCGGAGACTTGCCGAAAAAGCCATCAGGAGCCAAGGCACCCACATTCGCCGTCTGGGCTTTGAAGGATCCCGAAAGCGGCAATCTGGACCGGATTCAAATCGTCAAGGGCTGGTACGAACGGGGCTACGGGTTCGAAAAGGTTTATGACGTAGCCTGGTCGGACAACCGCCGGCCGGATGCTAGGACCGGCAAGCTGCCGTCGGTGGGGAATACGGTGAACATCAAGGAAGCGACTTATACCAACGATATTGGTGACACACAATTGAGCACGGTGTGGACCGACCCGGATTTCAAGCCCGAGCATCACGCCGTCTACTATGTCCGGGTTATTGAAATTCCGACCCCGCGCTGGTCAACCTACGATGCCAAAGCACTGGGTATCGAGCCGCTGCCGGATGTACCCGCGACCATCCAGGAACGCGCCTGGTCCTCGCCGATCTGGTATACGCCGCCCGCGGACCTGATCAAGCGGCCGCCGTTCTATTCCGGGCTGCAGCAATTTTTACCTTAGCTGCTTGTCATCGTATTCGCGTCTAAAGGGCAATGCCTGGGAGAATATAACTAATTGAGTGATAACGCTCAATGTATGTTGTCAGTTGTGGGTTGTCAGTTGTGAGAATAGGAATATTTCAATCTGCAATTTATATTTCCTTACACTATAAATTATAAAATCAGAGTTATCGTCTGACGCCACGGACCATGGACAACATACAACGGACTTCATGATTGAATTTATTGAATCGGTTGAGGTATAAATAAGGAGTTTAATGAAATGAAATTATTGCGTGAACCACTAGTCCACTTCCTTCTTATCGGCGCAGCCATCTTTGTGCTTTACGGATTTATGGGCCAAAAGGACGCCGAAGAACAGGAGCGGGCCGTCACCATCACAGCCGGGGAGATCGGTTGGCTGACCGACACCTGGAAAAAGCGCTGGAACCGACCGCCAACCGCGGAGGAGCGCGATGGCTTGATTCAACAGTACCTGCGGGAAATCATTCTTTACCGCGAGGCGGTGGCCATGGGTCTCGATCGGGACGACACGATTATTCGCCGCCGGCTGGCGCAAAAACTGGAGTTCCTTGCCCAGGATTTAATTCGTCCGAAGCCGCCCGGGGACGGCGAACTGCGCACCTATTTTAAAGCACACATCAATCGCTACCAGCCGCCTGATCTGATTACGATGACCCATGTTTTCTTCGACCCGGACAAGCGCGGAGATCGGACCCTTAAAGATGCTGAAACCATCAAAGCTCAACTTATCGCGCTGAAGCAACTGCCCCAGGACGTCCGCTCCTTCGGCGACCCGTTCATGCTGCAGAGTTATTACCCGGAGCGTTCGGAGACTGAACTGGCGAAACTATTTGGCCGCGGCTTTGCTGAGCCGGTGTTCAAACTTGCACCCCGGCAGTGGCACGGCCCGGTGTTGTCCGGCTACGGCACACACCTGGTATACGTGCACGATCGCCGGGAATCAAAACCGCCGAAGTTCGAAGATGTCTTAGCGCAGGTGAGGCAGGACTGGGAAAATGATAAGCGGGAGCAGCTCAATGAGCAGTATATTGCCGGTTTGATGGGTCGTTATGAGGTGACCATCGAAGGTGCAGATACTCCGGTCGACAAACAATCCGGGGTGCAAAAGGAGCAGACTCAATAAAGAACTCTTTATAAATCCGAATATCGAATTTCGAAATTCGAAACAATATCTAAGGACCAAAATACAAATGACCAAAACCCCCTTTGCCACCAACCATTTTAAAGCTTCACGTGGAGACCGTTTATTTCTGTCATTGAAACATTCGAATTTTGAATTTGTTTCGGATTTCGAGATTCGGATTTCGGATTTGACATACGCAGTTTGCCTCAAACGGTTATGGCTTATCGCAGTGCTTATGCTCTTGACTGGGCTGGGTTCGATAGCAAATGTGCACGCTCATGAAATCCGCCCCGCACTGCTGAATATCACCGAGCAAAAGCCCGGGTGGTTCGAAGTCACCTGGAAGGTGCCCATGCGCGGCAATCGAATCCTTGCAGTCAAGCCGGTTCTTCCGTCCGGCATGGCTCCTTACGGGCCCTCGTCCGATCATACCGTTCCCGGTGCGAGCATCCAGTATGCCGCCTATCAAATGGAAGGCGGGTCGCTGGCCGGTGAGACCATCGCCATCGATGGGCTGACGGCCTTACAAATTGATGTGATGGTGCAGATCAAACTGGCCGACGGCACCGCTCACTCCGCCATCCTGCGGCCGGACTCACCGGAATTCATGGTTCCCTTCAAGGCGTCAAAGTTTGAGGTGGCCGGCTCCTACTGGCGCATGGGGATAATCCATATCCTGGAAGGCATTGATCACCTGTTGTTTGTGCTGGCGCTGATGCTGATCGTCTCCAAACTTGTGCCCCTGCTGAAAGCCGTGACGGCGTTTACAGTCGCCCACAGTATAACCCTCGCACTGGCGACACTGGGGGTTGTGCATGTGCCCTCAAAGCCGACCGAGGCGATCATTTCGCTAAGTATCGTCTTTCTTGCTGCCGAAATCATCCACAAATACAACGGCAAGACCGGACTGACCGAACGCTATCCCTGGGTAATCGCTTTTGTGTTCGGTCTGTTCCACGGTCTCGGCTTCGCCGGGGCGCTGTCTGAAATCGGCGTGCCGCAGCATGAAGTGCCGCTGGCGTTGTTCATGTTCAACGTCGGTGTGGAATCCGGGCAGCTGATATTCATTGGGGCGGTACTCGGTCTGATGGCTGTTTCAAACCGTCTGCCGTTGAAGGTGCCGCAGAGCGTCTGGCGCGTGCTGCCATACAGCATCGGCAGTCTGGCTGCGTTCTGGACGATAGAGCGGGTGCTGTCGTTTATGCCTCCATTGTAGTGAAATTCGCAATGATTTTTTGGAAGTAAGCAAATAATAAATAGATCGAAAGGAGAAAACATCATGTACAACGTATCTAAATACTTGATAGATCGATTACGCGACTGCGGCGTGCGACATATCTTTGGCATCCCCGGCGACTACGTGCTTCCGTTTTTCGACGACCTCATCGCAGATGGAAGCCCTGTTGAGCACATTGGTACGTGCAATGAGCTTTACGGTTAGCCAGAAAGATCAAGTTGAAGGTATGCCATCTATTATATCCACCTCCCTCAATCCTTCCTCTCCGAGGCGTAGGCTCTGCGGGGATCAAACACTACGAGCCGGAGGCCGCCAGGGGAGGGAAGCAAAGTGCCAGTTACCGGAGCCTTGTAAATATCCAGGATCAATAATTTTAAAAGATCGTTCCACAAGAAAAGCTTACAACGGGTAGAATTCCTTCAATTCCTAAATCCCCAACTCGGATAAACCGGAAAGATTAGCCACAAAGGCACAAAGACACTAAGAAAAAAATTTTATTTAAATTTGACTTCGTGACTTGGTGGCGAAAATATTTTGTTTGTAAATCTTTCGCAAACATGAGGTGATTTCAATAGATAGACACTAAATTCCTCAATTCCCCAATCCCTGAATCCCTAAATACAAACCATATCCAATTTTCATGCAATTGCAGGACGTACAAAATCTCACAGCCATTTCTTCAAACTAAATTCCGAGATCTAAATATACCCCATTTTTACAACCCTCTATACCCCCTTTTGGGGCTGTTGCAGATCCTAAGATGGGTTTAACCTCAATCTGCCAGAAGTTAGTCGTTGAACGAAAACGAGTGCAAATGACTTATTGGTTTTCGCCCTTAGAATTAGCAAGCTTCTAAATGCTCGATTGTCGTAGTCGTAGGTTGGTCCGCCGGCCTGCGACGAGCTCAGTCGAGTCGAGGCGGAGAAACCCAACAATACCCGAGGGGCTCAACCCAACCTACCAGGAACCGGGCTTTTCGTTGAGACACTATTTAGATGTACCTCAATAGGTGAGATCAATCTCAAGGACCGTGGATTATGTCAAGATCAGAATTCAGAAAAAGTTTTTCATTCGATAAGCCAGGGAACTATCGTATTCGCGTTCGAGGTACATTGGACGAAAGCTGGTCGGAGAGACTTGGCGGCCTGTTTATCACGATAAACCAAAAAGATGATCATACGACAGAAACAACACTGGTTGGCCTAATGCGAGATCAGGCCGAATTGTCTGGGGTGTTGAATACACTTTATGAACTGCATTTGCCCCTGCTGTCGGTGGAGTATCTGGACGGGGATTAGGGTACAGAGGGCAGAGGATGGAATTCGGAAGTGGGAATGCGGAAGTCGGAAAACTGAGCAAAGCGCAGAGGTTAGAAGAAGTAGTTATTAGTTATTCGTTATTGGTTATTAGCTGGAGGCGATCCTTGTTTGGGTGCAAATGACGGGCCACAGGGGTCAGAGGTCAGAAGACCCGTCTTCGCTCTTCGAGCTTGGGGCTTCGCCCTGCGGGCTACGACCCCACAAGACGCCGCGGCACGCAGAGGTCAGAAGACAGATGACAGAATTTTCAAATGGGAATTCGGAATGCGGAGGTCGGAAAAAAAGAAGATGAGAGGGTAGGAAGGTAGGAGAGAGCAGGACTGAGCGTCACATACCATTTGTGATTCTACATATCCAAAATCTAAAATCCGCAATCTAAAATCTAAAATTAAGTAATCCCTATACTTACCAAGGAGGAGGCTCATGAAGATACCGAGGCCCGCGAGACAGGCATTTTGCTTTATCAACATTTTAGTTCTAATCATCGGATTTTGCGGCATTGCCGGAGCGCAGGACCAACAAACCGTTAAACAGTTGCAACAGTTGATAGAGCAGCAGCAGAAGCAACTCGAAGCCCAGCAGAAGGCCCTGGAAGTACAGAACAAAGCCTTGAGAGATCTGAAAAACCAAGTGGAAACCTTAAGCAAGGAGGAGACCAAGGTAGAGAAAAAGGCGGCCGAAGCCGAAAGATTAGCCGAAGAAGCCACCAAGAAAGCACTGGCAGCCAAAGCTGAGGCTGACAAGGCACTGCGCAAAGCCATTGCCGTGGACGTGGAGAACGAAGCCGATCGGCACCGGGGAAAAGGCAAGAGCTTCCATATTCCCGACACGGAAACGGTGATAACCCTCAGTGGGTTCGTTCAAGGCGATGTCATCCACGATTTCGACAAAATCTCGAGCCCGGGCAAATTCGTTGCCAAGGACATCGTCGTCGATGGCCAACCATCCGGTGAGCCGAGCAGCCGGACGACACTCTCGGCCAGCCCATCCCGTTTTGTCATCGCCTCGGCCACACCGACGGACTATGGCAAACTCTCGACCTTCGTTTCCATGGACTTTTTTGGCGATGCCACCAGCGCCAAACCGGATCCGCGGCTGCGACAGGCCTGGGGTCAGCTGGATGATTTTTTCTGGGGCGGGGGACTGCGCGGCGGCCAGAGCTGGTCAACCTGGGACGATGTCAAGGCCATACCGGAGACCATGGATTTCTCCGGTCCCAACGCCGAGCAGCAAACCCGCCAGGGCTTGCTCAGGTGGTCGCGTGATTTCCAAAACAAATATACGCTCTGGGTGGCCGTCGAAGAGCCGGACTACGAAATTACAAACGGCAAGACGAAGTCGGCCTGGCCGGACACGGTTGTCTCTCTCAACTGGCACGGCGGCTGGGGTCACCTCAAACCGGCGCTTATCGGACGTCAGCTCCAGGGTGATAACGACAGCGGCGACGACGACGATACCGCCTTCGGTTGGGGCGCCCAGCTGGCGGGTGACATCAAGGTGCCGCTGTTGGCCAAAAAGGACAACTTTAAATTTCAAGCCGTGTATGGCGCAGGAATTGGAAGCTACAATAACAACGGCGGTATCGATGACGCGGTGTTTGACGGCAACGACCTGAAGGCCATCAAGACATTCCAGGGATACGGTGCACTCCAGCACTGGTGGCTGGACAGCCTGCGCTCCAACGCGGTGTTCGGTTATGTGGATGTGGACACCCGCAACCAGCAGCCCGGCGGCACCTTGGAGCGCACCATGTACTTTGCGGGCAACCTGGTTTGGAGCCCGATCGAACACATGGACCTTGGCGGTGAATATCTTTGGGGCCAGCGCGACAATAAAAACGGCGGCGTCGGTACTGCCCGGCGTTTACAGTTCACCACCAAGTATTTTTTCTAATTCAGGTTGAAAGGTTCAACGCTTGTCAGCCTCTGGCGGGTTCAGGGTTCATGGTTAACTGAAAAAAACTTCGAGCGTCGAACCCTCCGGTGGCGGACAAACATCTGTCGTTCAACATCGAATAGTGTAATCAGCCAATTCAAAAAAATGAGCCAAGCGGACTCTACCCCCGGTAATTCGAACCACAAAAAGAAAGGTGCTGCAAGATGGAGAAAGGAAGAATGCTAAAATCATGGGTATCTGTACTGGCGTTTTTGGCCATTGTAACTAGTGCTGTGATTGCTCAAGACCGGTCCGTCGAACCACAGGTAAATCAAAATCTAAAGGATATGTCGGCGTTGCTGCAAGATATTTCGGCCCAACTGAGCACCGGAAAAATGACACCGGAAGCGCAAAAGGCCGCGGGAAAAGTTACGCAACAGGTGAGTCGACTTTTGCAGGACCTTGCCGGTATTGGCAGGGAAATGCACTTAAAGCATCAATCAGATATCGAGAATATGAAGAATTCCTGGGATCCTTTTGCCGAGGAAGCGCTAACCAATGACTAGATTCGCAAAATGACGGATATCTCGCCCTTGTTGTTCTACTCGTCTTCGTTTTCGAGAAACGACCGTTCGTGGCGCGATTGTTTTGTAAAAACCGAGGACGAGCACGAGTACGACGACGAGGACGATTCGATAAAAACGACGATGAGTAAGAGAAGAAGATCGCACAAACAGTGAAACTACCGATGAAGAAGTTCATAAAGTTTCGAAAAATCATAGTGCAAGCGTTTTGGATTCTTAACCTATTGATCCTACTCAACGGGATTTGCGGCCTTGCTTGGGCTCAGGATCAGCAAACCGTTAAAAAACTGCAGCAGCTGATCGAGCAGCAACAACGGCAACTCGAAGCCCAGCAGAAGACCCTGGAAGCTCAGAACAAGGTCCTGAGAGATCTAAAAAAGCGGGTGGATACCCTGACTAAAGAGGAGGCTGTCGTGGAGGTCAAGGCGGCCGAGGCCGAAAGATTGGCCGAAAAAGCCGTCAGGCAAGCCCAGGAAGCGAAAGCTGAGGCTGAGCAGGCCTTCCGTATTGCCATCGCAGTCGACATCGAAAAGGAAGAAGAACTTCATCGGAGCAAAGGCAAAACTTTTTCCATTCCGGACACGGAAACACTGGTGACGCTCAGCGGATTTACGAAGGTGGATGTCATTCACGATTTTGATAAGATTGCCAGCCCGGCCAAGTTCGTCGCCAAGGACATCGTCGTCGATGGACAGCCGTCCGGCGAGCCGAGCAGCCGCACAACATTCTCTGCCAATGCGTCCCGTTTTGTCATCGCTTCTGCCACCCCGACTGACTACGGAAAACTATCGACCTTCATCTCCATGGATTTTTTCGGCAACTCTACGGACGCCAGTCCGGACCCAAGGCTGCGTCAGGCCTGGGGCCAGCTGGACAATTTTTTCTGGGGCGGGGGACTGCGCGCCGGACAGGCCTGGTCGACTTGGAACGATGTTCCGGCCCAGCCGGAGACCTTGGATTTCGAAGGCCCCAACGGCTTGCAGCAGACCCGCCAGCCCCTGGTCAGATGGTCGCGTGATTTCCAAAACGAATATACCCTCTGGGCGGCTGCCGAAAACCCGGACTACAGCATCGCCAACGGGAAGGAAAAGTCGGCCTGGCCGGACACCATCGTCTCTTTAAACTGGCACGGCAGTTGGGGTCACCTCAAACCGGCATTTATTGGACGGCATATTCGGGGAGACAATGACGACGGCGGCAAAGACGATACCGTTTTCGGCTGGGGAGTTCAGCTGTCGGGCATCATTAATGCACCGCTGTTGGCTGAAAAGGACAACTTCTCATTTCAAGCCGTGTATGGGGGCGGCATTGGAAGTTATAACAACGACGGCGGTATCGATGACGCTGTTTTTGACGGCAGTGACCTGAAGGCCATCGAGACATTTCAGGGATACGGCGCGTTTCAGCACTGGTGGCTGGACAACCTGCGCTCCAACGCGGTGTTCGGCTACGTGGATGTGGACACACGTAGTGTGCAGCCCGGCAATACTCTGGAGCGGACCATGTACTTTGCCGGCAATTTAATTTGGAGCCCGGTCAAACAAATGGATATCGGCGGTGAATATCTCTGGGGCCAGCGCGACAATAAAAACGGCGCTGTCGGTACCGCCAGGCGTGCTCAGTTCAGCACCAAGTATTTGTTTTGAAATGGGTTGAAAGGCTCAGGGTTCAAGGTTCTGAGTTCAGGGTTCGGGGTTAGGGTGTTAGCCCCACCTCTGGTCTCCAAAGTAGCCAGTCTGATTAGAAAAGAAACTTGATAGACCCATAGCAGCTATTTTGGATCGTGGGAGCGGTTTGTAACCGCGTTTTTTTGGTCTACCCATTAATTACAATTGTTTCCTATAAGCGTGTCAGCAAAAGATTTCGATTCCAAATAGAAGGCCGAGGACGAGAACGAGCACGACGACGAGGACGAAAGTCGACCGAACTCAGACGACTCGCTAGGCACGACGGCGAGGACCCGACGAAAATCGACGGAAATCTAATCACCTGATAGGGGATATACACAGGAGGAAAACGTCATGACTCCAAAGCTAAAGGAAAAACACTTACTAAGAATACCGACCAGATGCCGCGCTATATTGTGGTGCGTCTTCATCTTGCTCGGACTCAACGCGCTGTCCGGACCGCAGACGGTGCACGGCGCCGAAGGTGCGGTGGACTATTACATGCAGGGAGGAATTTACGGGAATTTCGGCATTGCCAAGCTGCCCGGGAAAGGGTTGTACTACCTGAATTACCTGGTTTACCAGAACGGTGAGGCCGACGCAGCCGTGAGGGGGGGGCGTCTCCATGCGGATATCGAAGACGACATCGGCGCCAATGCCTTTGCCCTGGCGTACATCTCCGACTGGAAGCTCTTCGGCGGCAATTATGTCTTCGGCGCGGCGGCGGTTGCTATGGGTTCCTCGCTCGATGCCGGCCTAGTCGAAGACCGAGGTATTAGTATAAACGACAGCAACTGGGGCTGGGCGGACCCGACGATTGTACCTTTTGGCCTCAACTGGAAAGGGGAGACCTGGAACTTTTTCCTGTATAATCAGATCAACGTGCCGATCGGGGAATATGATAAAGACAACAACGTGAACCTGGGTTTTAACTACTGGGCCTTTGACACCAACCTCGCGATTACGAAGGAGTTGCCTGCGAATTTTGAAATCGACACCAACTTCGGCGTTCTCGTCAACACCAAAAATCAGGCCACCAACTATCATTCCGGCAGTGCATATCATATCGATGCCACGCTGGGATACGATGTCACCCGACAGTTTCAGCTGGGACTGTCGGGCTACTACTACAAGCAATTCCAAGGCGACAGCGGATCCGGGGCTACCCTGGGCGACTTCAAAGGGGAAGCCTACGGGTGGGGCCCTACGGTCCAGTATATCGCCAGTCTGAAACCCATTATAGTTTTAAACTTCGAATGGATACATGACACGTATGCAAAGAACCGGATGAAGAATGACACCGGCGTGTTCTTTTTCGCTTTTGAGTTTTAAGGCTTTCGGGAACGGAGTGTAGAAACAGAAGGTGAGAAGCTCGGAAGGTGAGAAAATGAGAAAGACAGTACTGAGCGATGAGGACTGAGAACGAAAAAAAGAATGTGAAAAGCAAACAAGCTCGTAGCTCATAGCTGATAGCTCACAGCGAAAACGATAGAGGACATAAGACAGTAGATAAGAAGGTGAGAGGGTGTGAAGGTGAGAAGATGAGAAAAAAGGACTGAGCGATGAGGACTGAGGACTGAGAACAAAAGAAAGAAGTTGAGAAGCAAACAAGCTCGTAGCTCATAGCTGATGGCCCATAGTTAGAGAGGCAGAGGACGGAAGACAGAAGATGGGATGGTGAGAAGGTGTGAAGGTGAGAAGATGAGAAAAAGAACTGAGCGATGAGGACTGAGATTGAAAAAAAGAATGTGAAAGGCAAACAAGCTCGTAGCTCATAGCTGATGTTCATAGTGAAAACTGCAGAGGGCAGAGCGCAGAGAGTAAAGATAAAAAAGGTGAGAAGGCCTTAAGTAAAAAGCAGTTATTAGTTTTTGGTTAATGGTTCGAACTGAAAAGTCTTTATTTACTTATGGGTTTAAAACAGGAGAAGGGAGAACAAATCGTGAACACGTTAGGCAGGCGCAAGAGACCGTTTAGGCTGGCCGGTGAAGGTTCGCCCGATATTGTCAGGTGCGGCAGGTTCGGCCGCCTGAGTACCTTACGGGCGATGGCATTCTTATGTCTCGTGCTTGTGGTGATGGTGGGTTTTGCGCCCGCTATGGCGCAGGCGGACGAGCTGGAGGAAGTGAAGAAGGAGCTGAAGCGCCTTCAGGAGCGGCTGGAGAAACTCGAAAAGGAAAGGGCTAAGGAAATAAAGGCCGCCAAGGAAGCCCAGGCGGCGCCGGCCAGGGAACTCGATCCGGAGACTGTCAAAAAAGCCATCCGGAAAATCGCAGCGGACAAGAAGGCAGAAGAAATCGAAGCCGGGAAACGGGCCGCAGCCAAGCCGAGGAAGGACCGCACCGACGAGGACCTATCCGCCATGTCGCGCCAATCGATTCTCGAGAAAGGCGTCCTGCCGGGATATCGGACTATTCCCGGCACCAATACGCAGATAAAGTTTGGCGGTTATGCCAGAGTCGACACCGCCTACGATGTTAAAAAGATCGACGGCGACGATGCCGTCGGCTCCTTCGCATCGTATATCCTCGTCGATGGGGAGCGGGGTCACGGCGATTCAGGCAATTTTAACATCGACCCCAGCGCCACGCGTTTTAATTTCGACATGCAGACGCCCACCCCCGGCTTCGGTCAGTTCAACAATTTCGATGTCTTTTTCGAGGGGGATTTTTGGCCCGAATTGTCCCGCATGCGGATTCGTCACGCTTATGGCGAGTGGGGTCCGCTGTTGGTCGGGCAGACCTGGCCTATGTTCATGGACGTCGCCGCTCAAACGCCTACTTTCGACTATGCCGGGGCGGTGGCCAGCACCCCGATCCGCGAGCCCGAAATCCGGTGGGACCAGCCGTTCGGCGATAATTTTAAGCTCGGTCTGAACGCCACCGACCCGGACGGACAGTTGTCCATACCCTCGGTGGGCGGCGAGGACGTGGCCGACGTTAAAAACCCTCTTCCGGATTTTGCGCTGCGCGCACTCTATACCAAACCCTGGGGGCACTTGCAGCTCTCCGGCATGGCACGCCGTCTGGAGGTGGACGATGCAAGAGGCGATTTCTCCGACGACAGCGCGTTCGGCTGGGGAGCACTTTTCTCCGGCAAGTTCACGACCCTCGGCAAAGATCAGCTGGGCTTCGGCCTGACCTACGGCGATGGAATGGCCCGCTGGCGCACTGCACTGGACGGCAATAGCCAGGACGCTTTGCTAAAGACGTCGGGGTTGAAAACCGTGGAGGACTATGGCGGCTGGATTAACTATACCCATTTCTGGGACCGGAGGTCGAAATGGTCCTCCAGCGTGGCCTACAGCCACGTCGAGGCGGACAATCCCTCGGGTTCTCCCGACGATTTCATCGAAAGAGCGAATTACGCTCTGGGCAACCTGATCTGGCGCCCGACGCCGGTGCTCGACACCGGCTTGGAGCTGACCTATGTCGGTCGCGAGAATGAGAACGGCGATGACGGCAGTCTCTTTCGCATTAAGTGGGGGATCCAGTTCAAGTTTCACACGGAAAAGCCGCAAACCAATGCTTACGATAGAGTCGACTACTTGTTTGGTGGAGGTTGATCCGCGTAGGAAGAAGGTTTCACAAGGCCAGAGGTTAGAGGGCATACGGTTTTAACTGACCCATTCTACGAGATTTGAACGAAATTACAAATCATAAAAGACAAATAACAAACAAATCACAATGACCAAAATTCAAAATCCGAAACCTGTTAATCGTCCTTGTTCTCTTTCTCGTGCTTGTTCTCGAGAATATAGATTTTATCGAGGACGAGTACGACGACGAGGACGATTCGGTTAGGACGACGACTCATACCACAATATCTTGATGAGGATAAATCGATGACGGCATTGACTCAATTCATAGCCAACCAGCCTGTCAGCAGACAAGCTGCAATGCCCGGAGAAAGTGCGCAAGATTCAATCGTGGCCATTACAGGACTGCGTTTTGGCTGGCATGGTAGCGAAAATCGCGTCCTTGATATCGAGACCTTGCAGATCAACCGCGGCGAACGTGTCTTTATCGAGGGACCCAGTGGCAGCGGCAAGAGCACGCTGCTCAGTTTGATGGCGGGTGTGGTCACCCCGCAACAGGGCTGTGTCACGATCCTCGACCAGCGGATAGACAACTTGAGCGGTGCCCAGAGGGATAGATTCCGGGCCGACCACATCGGGTTTATCTTTCAGTTGTTTAACCTCATTTCCTATCTATCGGTGCTGGAAAATGTGACCCTGCCCTGCCGGTTTTCCAAACAACGTCAGGCAAAGGCGCAAAAGCGGTCTGCCAACCCAGAGGCCGAAGCCCAGCGGCTGCTCATTCAACTGGACATGGCCGCGCCGGATCTGCTGCAGCGACCGGTCTCGGATCTCAGCGTCGGCCAGCAGCAGCGGGTGGCCGCGGCCCGGGCTCTGATAGGATCTCCCGAGATATTGATCGCCGACGAACCCACGTCGTCCCTGGATACTCATCACCGTGAGGGCTTTATCCATTTGCTGTTCGAAGAGTGTCGACGAGAGGATATTACCCTGGTTTTCGTCAGCCACGATACAAGGTTGGCGGCGTTGTTTGATCGCACCATCCGGTTGGAGGAGATAAATCGGGCCCGGGAAATGAAGATTGAAGATTGAAGTAAGGATTTTGTTATTTGCTGAAACTTGACACATCGCGTGAAACTTCATGACATCAGTACCGAGAATAGATTGAACGTTGAACATCGAACATCCAACATCGAGCGCACAATAAGGAATCGTTGCTCTCAATCTTTTTTAGAATAAACAGAAATCATTATTCGATGTTCGATGTTGGACGTTCGATGTTCGACGTTCTTTAGTTTCTCATTTGATCAGACTGGACGCTCGCGGCCAGAGGGGCTGCTGAACACTGGCACCTGACACCCTTACTCTATAAGGTAAAAAACCATGGCCATTCTATCCCTAGCCGTAAAAAGTATGCGCAACCGCAAATTCACGGTCGGCCTGACCCTGGTGTCCATCGCCCTGAGCGTGACGCTGCTGCTGGGGGTGGAGCGCATCCGCAACCAGGCGCGGACGAGCTTCACCAGCACTATCTCGGGCACCGACCTGATCGTGGGCGCCAGGGGTGGCCCGGTTCAACTGCTGCTCTATTCGGTGTTTCGGATCGGCAACGCCACCAACAACATCTCCTGGGATAGCTATCGGGAAATCGCGCAGCTGCCCCAGGTCAAATGGAGCATTCCCATTTCCCTGGGAGACTCCCACATGGGCTATCGTGTCTTGGGTACCAACGGCGACTATTTCGAACATTTTCGCTTTGCCCGTCATCGCAAACTGCAACTGGCTCAGGGCCGAGTGTTTGCGGATGTTTACGATGCCGTGCTCGGCGCCGAAGTGGCCAATGCCCTCGGGTATCAGATCGGCGACGCCATCGTCATTGCCCACGGTGCGGGGGATGTGAGTTTCATTCATCACGACGATAAACCCTTTCGGGTGGCCGGCATCTTGAAAAAGACCGGCACGCCGGTCGACCGGACCATTCACGTCCGGCTGGCGGGCATCGACGCCATTCATGCTGGCTGGGAAAACGAAGTACCGTCCCACGACCAATCGGGAATCGACGATCACCTGCATGCAGAAAACGAACTGTATGGCGAGCACCATGAGCCCGATCAGGCCACCGCCTTTCTGGTGGGTCTCAGGTCGCGCATCGCGGCCTTTGGTATGCAGCGTTTTGTAAACCAGTACCCCCATGAGCCGCTGACTGCCATTTTGCCGGGTGTGGCGCTGCAGGAGTTGTGGCAGCTCATCGGTGTGGCCGAAAAGGCCCTGCTGGCGGTTTCGGCCTTCGTTGTTGTGGTGGGCCTATGCGGCATGCTCACGGCCCTTTTAACCAGTCTCAACGAACGCCGCCGTGAGATGGCCATCCTGCGCTCGGTGGGCGCCCGGCCGCTGCATGTCTTTACCCTGATTGCGGGCGAGGCCGGATTTGTGACCCTGGCCGGGACCGTCACCGGCATCGCCTTGCTTTACGCGCTGCTGGCAATGGCCGCGCCCGTGGTGGCAGCCGGCTTTGGGCTGTTCATATCCATCGGCGGGTTGTCCGCCTATGAATTGGCCCTGATGGGGATCGTGTGCGCGGCAGGTTTTCTCATCGGAGGAATCCCCGGCTATCGCATTTACCGCTTTTCGCTGGTCGATGGGATGAGCGTGAGGGTTTGATGATTTTAGATTTTAGATTTTGGATTGGGGATTGGTAAGGCAGAAGGCATAGCGCATGGGGCATGGAGCAGGGGCTTTGGAATTCGGAAGTGGGAATGCGGAAGGCGGAAAAAAGCAGAGGTTGAGAAGCTAAGAAGGAGTGAAGGTGAGAAAGAAATCCGCAATCCGCAATCGAAAAGCCCAGATCTTTGAATCTTTTAACCTTTTACCTATCAACCATCAACTATTAACCATTAACGATCGACTGATTCAATCTAGTCAACTAATCAACCATTCAACTATTTAACCAAACCCCAAAGGAGATGAACCGATGAAAACAACGATTATCAAATTATTTTTGGTTCTGCTGTTGATTGTCGGTCTGATGATGCCGGTTGCGGCCAATCAGATTCGCCAGGTGACCTGGCCGGACTTGGTGCCCAAAATGCAGGTCATTGAGGACCCCTTTAGAGCCATGCCGCAGGATCAGCTCAAGGCCTTGGGAAACATTATTTGGGTGCGCGATCGCCAGGCAAAGAAAGACAAGCCGTTGGACGACGCGGCGGTAAAAAAGGCCCGGGAGCTGACCCAGCAACTCACAAAGGCGGGTCTGGATGTCGATCGTCTGATTGCAAAGTATGATGAAATGCGCCAGTTGAGTCGCCGGCGGATCCAGCCCGTGGCGGAGCTGAACGGTCAGCGGATTCGGATGCCCGGATACGCGTTGCCGCTCGAATTTGAGGGCACCAAAATCATCGAGTTTTTGCTGGTGCCTTACGTCGGGGCGTGTATTCATGTGCCGCCGCCGCCCGAAAACCAGATGGTGCACGTACTTGCGGACAAGCCCTTTGAAGTTAAGGGATTGTATACCCCCGTCTGGGTGACCGGAGAAATGTCGGTCGGGAAAATAACCCGTTCGCTGTATTTCGTTGACGGTTCCGCTGATGTCGACGCCGGCTACACCCTGGCTGCCAGCAGCGTGGAGCTCTACAAATAAGAATACGGTTTCAGGTGTCAGGTGTCAGGTTTCAGAGGACTGAGGGAGGAGGGTGAGAGGATGGGATTGTCCTATGCCATTAGCCGTTGTCCTTTATTCTTTCACCTACCAGCTACGAGCTATGAGCTTATCAACCGGCGCGCTAGCGCCATAACCTTTAACCTTTTGTCTTTCAGCTAAGTGCTATCAATACGAACTATCAACTATGTACTGTCAACTATCAACTGATTCAACTCAATAAATTTAACCCAGAGGAGGAATTGAGAAATGGAAAAGAAAAAAAATAGAATGCACCGATACGCCTGTGTTGCAATCCTGCTGGCGCTGCTCATGACAGCGCATCCGGCGGTCGGTCAGCAGCAAGCCGGTGAGGCCGACGTGGTTTACAAAAACGGTTTTGTCTACACGGTGGACGGCATGCGGACCCGCGCGCAGGCGTTCGCTGTCCGGGATGGGAAGTTTTTCAAGGTCGGTACCAACGACGATATGAAGACTGTCACCGGCCCGGATACCAAGACGGTCGACCTCAAGGGCAAAATGGTGATGCCCGGGCTGGTCGACACTCACATCCACTGCCTGCGCGGCGCCTTGACGGCCCTCGGGCTTGCCTTTCTCGTAACCTCGTCGGTGGACGAGATTAAGGCCGCGGTCAAGAAGTTTATCGCCGACAAAAAGCTCAAGAAAGGCGAGTGGGTCGAGGGAGCCAAATAGGCCATCGACTACAAGAAGCTCAGCGCCAAGATGCTCGACGAGGTTTCGCCTGACAATCCGGTGTTCCTGCACGACTGGACCAACCATCTGGCGTGGGTCAACAGCGCGGCGCTCAAAGCTGCCAAGATTACCAAGAGCACGCCGGATCCGGAGGACGGGGTGATCGACCGGGACAGCGCGGGCAACCCCACCGGCACGCTCCACAACAAAGCGCTCGGCCTGGTTACGGCCGTCATGCCGCCCCCCCGCTCGAGACGGTGGAAGAGCGCGCTGTATGGATCTTCAGCAAGCTCAATAGTTATGGCATCACCAGCATCACAACCGCCCAACTCGACCCCATGCGCCTCAATGCCTATCGCGCCTTGGAATCAAAGGACAAGCTGACCGTGCGCATCCAGGGAAGCTGGGACTTCAACACGCGCTACGTGACCACATCGCTCGCGGAGCAGGCCAAGACCTTCATTACGCGCGAAAAGCGCGGGAAGAACTCGCCGCTAGTCAATGTCGACGGCGTGAAGATCTACCTGGACGGGGTGCCCAACGATGCTCCCGGCGGCGCACCGATGATCGACCGCTACGCAACCGCGCCGAGTTTTGGCAATGTGTCCATCGACGAGCCGACGCTCAGCACCTGGATGCTGCGCTTTGACACGGCCGGAATCAAGATCATGGCGCATGCCACCGGCAGCCTGTCGGTTCGGCACTGGCTCAACGCTGTGGAGGCCGTGCGCCGCGCGAACGGCAAGGGGCCGCGACATCATCTGGCCCACTCGATGCTAATCTACCCGGAGGATGTGGACCGGTTCAACTTCGAGCGTTCGAACTTCGTCGCCGAGGTGTCACCCTACCAGCTCTGGGTGCCGGATCCGACCGCCAATTATTCCTGGGCTAAACTCATCGGTCGCGACCGCCTCGAACTGACCTTTACCCCGCTCCGGACCATCATAGACGCGGGCGCCGTGGTGTCTTACGGCAGCGACTGGGACAACGTGCCGGAACCGGATCCGTGGTTTGCGCTCGAGGGTATGATTACCCGCCAGTATCCGGGGCATCCCGAATACGGCCAGCTCAATCCGGATGAACGTATCGACCGTGAGTCTGCCATCGAAGTCTTCACTCGAAACGGCGCGATGCTCATGGAGAAGGAGGACGAGACCGGCACTATCGAACCCGGGAAGTCGGCTGACTTCATCGTGATCAGCCAGAACATCCTCGAGGTCCCGGTGCAGAAGATCCACGAGACCAAGGTGCTGCAGACCGTATTGCAGGGGCATACGGTTTACGAAGCGAAGTAGGAGCAAGGGCAACGCGGTCTCCATACGGCAAACCGGCGCGGCGAAAGCCGCGCCGACTTCGCGACGCATGAACCTGGGTATGAGGTAAGGTCGCAGTTATTTGTTATTAGTTATCGGTTATTGGCATCTGATTTAAGGAAAACAGCCGAGAAGCTGGAAGGCTATAAAGCTTGAAGGCATCGTCATTGAATATAGTCATTTTTAAATTCAAGATTTGAAATCCTATCCGCCAAAACCACGGCGGACAGTGCTCCAAAGCAATCGAGTCCAAAAGAGGAGAAGAATGATGAGCAAAAGAAAAACAACCGTCGCTGAGTACACAATCAACCGACTTGCCCAGCTTGGCATAACCGATTGTTTCGGCCTGCCGGGCGACTTTGCCTTCCCGTTCGATGATGCTATCGTCAACAACAAATCGATCCAGTGGCGGGGCTGCGCCAACGAATTGAATGCAGCATACGCCGCCGATGGGTATGCACGCATACGCGGGGTGTCGATGCTGAGCACGACCTACGCGGTCGGCGAGCTCAGCGCCCTGTGCGGCGTGATGGGAGCCAAGGCCGAACGTTTGCCGGTCTTTCATCTGGTCGGTATGCCGACCATGCGCTACCAGCAGTTACGCAAGATCATGCATCACACATTCGGTGACGGTGTCTTTCAGAATTTCATCAACATCTCAGCCCAGGCGGCCTGCGCCCACACGATCCTGACGCCGGAGAACTGCCGCTACGAGATGGAGCGGGTTATCAGCACGGCGCTGGCTCAGTCTCAACCGGCCTACATCATCGTCGCCGAAGACTTCGCACAGATGCCCGTTACCGGACCAGCACCCGAACCATATGAAGCGCCACAGAGCGACCCCGAGGAGCTGAAAGCCGCAGTTGATGCCGCGGCGGCCAAGATTAACGACGCCGCAAGCGGATGTGTGCTGCCGGCCTTTACCGTGGCCCGTTTCGGTCTTCAAAAAGAGCTGCTGGCCTTGATAGAAGCCAGCCGGCTGCCCTTTGCGACGACATCGATGGACAAGGCGACACTTTCCGAATCGCATCCCCAGTTCATCGGCGGATATGCGGGCACGGAGTACTCCGCTCCCCATGTCACCGAGGCTGTCGAAGGCTCCGACGTGGTGGTCGACGCCGGCGGGGTCCTGTTCAATGACTTTTCCACCGCCGGGTTTGCCACCAACATCGACCCGGCCAAGATGATTACAATCGGCATCGACGCGACGCGAATCGGCGATCGCATATACAGCAATGTGCGTCTGCGTGACATGCTGATCGAACTGACGAAGCAGGTGAAGTCGTTCGATGGCGCAAGCTATCAGAACCCGGTGCCATCAGAGTTGGTCAGCGAACCGGATGATCCGATCACATCGGCGTCTCTCTATCCACGCTACGAGCATTTTTTAAAACCCAACGATATTCTCATCGCGGAAACGGGGACCACTTCTACTGGCTGCGGCGGTCTGCTTCTACCCGACGGCGCGGTGTACCACAACCAAACCCTGTGGGGCTCCATCGGCTGGGCCACGGGCGCTGCCCTGGGTGCGGCATTGGCTGATCCTTCGCGCCGCACCGTCCTGATCACGGGCGACGGTTCGCACCAGTTAACCGGAAACGAGATCGGCAACTATGCCCGCCACGGAGTGAAGCCCGTCATCTTCGTCCTGAACAACAGCGGCTTTTCGGTGGAGCGGGCGCTCGAGGATTATCCGGATTGGGTTTACAACGATATTGCCCCGTGGAACTACCGCTCGCTACCTGCGGCTTTGGGATGCGAGGGCTGGTATACGGCAAAGGTAGCCACCAATGGCGAGTTGATTGCCGCAATGGCCAAGGCGAGCCAGGTCGACACGGCCTGCTACATCGAGATCGTCGCCGAAAAACATGATTATCCGCCGGGTGCACAGCTTCTGCACTCCAGGACGGCTGAGCTATACGGGATATAGTCTCTTCATAGAGGCTCCCCTTGGTCGGCGTCGTGCTGCCAAGGATGAAAAGCAGTTTTGTTCATAATACTAACTTAAGGAATTAGCAGAAGGAAAAAAATGAAAAAGAAGTAATGTAACGTGTTCCGAAACGTTTATTATGTAATCGCACTAGCGCTGCTCGGGGCCGCGCATCCGGCGGTCGGACAGCAGCAAACCGGCGAAGCTGACATGGTGTACAAAAACGGCTTGGTCTACACGGTGGACGGTGTCCGGTCCCGAGCCCAGGCGTTTGCGCTGCGGGATGGGAAATTTCTTGAGGTCGGATCGAACGACGACATGAAAGCCCTCACCGGTCCGGACACCAAAGTGGTCGACCTCAAGGGCAAGATAGTCATGCCCGGTCCGGTCGACACCCACATCCACTGCCTGCACGGTTTTCTATATACTCGCCGATAGCGTATGCCCTTGTTTGTCTGATAACCTTTTGCCTAATTTTCAACATGAATCCAATTAACCAAATTAATTAAATCAGCAAGGAGGTCTAAAATGAGTAAATTCACGAAATTTGCAGCAGTTTTATTTATCATCGCCTTCATCTTTGGTTGTGCCTCATCCAAAACTTCAAAAGAAAGTTCGACCGGAAGTAAACAACTGCCATCCGGGACTCCGTCCGGATCGATCCACTGGGAAGGTGAAGAATTTTCAGCCATTTTGGACGGCGCCTGGGGCCATGGAACCGTCGATTTTAAGGGGAAAGTCTATAAATTTAAGTCCACTGCAGTTGGGGTCGGCGGCTTTGGCGGCCAGAAAATATCGGCGACCGGCAAGGTCTACAATTTAAAAAATATTTCCGATTTCCCCGGCAAATACAATATCGCTCGAGCCGGTGCTACAGCGGCCATGGGTGCCGGCTATTGGTATATCCGCAATAATAACGGCGTCGAAATCGTAATGAAACCGGAATCAGAGGGGCTGGCTCTGTCACTTGGACTCTCCGGCATAACAGTCCAGATGGTGAATGAATAATAGTCGATTAGTTTTTATGCTTTTGCCTATCATTTATGAACAATCAACGAGTAACTCAATAAACGCAACAGACTCAATATACACAATTAGCTAAAGACAAAGTAGAATATCATGAGTGACTTGGTCGTAATTCGATTTGATGACGAACATGAAGCATTTTAAATGCGTGCGAAATTGGCAAAACTTCAAAAAGAGTACCTCATCGAAATGGAAGATGTCGTCGTGGTGACTAAAGATGAAATACGGGGTCAAAGCCTGATTAGTGAATTAGATAAATAATTTAAGACGTTAACTCACTATTCAACGGGCTGTTGCCCAAATCGAATTTTATTTGCTGACGCCGCCTCACCTTGTGCGCCAAATTTTTGGTTTTTTTCTTAAATATTTTTACAAACGTAC
>Ga0209146_1000081_pt1 | contig 33098 bp, 35 predicted proteins | sample WorMetLIZAISLAND_2_FD_187402 | JGI IMG/M metagenome (GOLD analysis project Ga0209146, IMG submission 187402) | Marine gutless worms symbiont microbial communities from Max Planck institute for Marine Microbiology, Germany - Olavius geniculatus... | ecosystem: Host-associated > Annelida >...
ATGAGGCTTTCCGGAATCCGGCTACGCAGAACCAAATCATGGGGACTCGAAGACATCGCCTTAAATTAATCCTTTAAATGGTAGATAGACCCGATAAATATAAAGAACCACATATCGGAATGAATCCTGGTATTTGGATTTATGCTGACAAAATACAACCAGATATGGGAAGTGAGATAGAGTTAGCGGAATCTTACCTAACTTGTTTCAGCGATTTGGTTGAGAATCCTCAGTGCGTGGAGCAACCTACTATAGCCATAATTGGTGGCCTGAAAGTGGTCAAAACTGCACTAGCATACCATGGGGTAGTAGAGGAAGATAACTTCGCTCATGATGTAGTCGATTACACTAGAATAGCGTATCATCGCGGACACGTCATTTGGTTTCTATTTGAGCATTCCTTCGACGGTACTGTGAGCGCAGCCAGTGAGTTTGAACGCGTTGATAAAAGTATAAATTTTACATGATAATCCTAATTGATTTGATAAGAGTATCATAACAACACAGCTAACAAAAGCGTTGAGCAGGCGGCGTGAAGACCGCGGTTTTACGTAAATGCCGTGCAAACTGAGCATTCATTTAGGCCGCTGCTCACGCAAAACCGTTATCTCTAGGCTTTACCTTCTTGTTAACAGCAGCAACGCAGATTTCATGTTAGTGGAGTAGACCGCGAGAATACCGCGAGGTTTGTTGGTTAGGGAGTACAGTTAAGCTATTATGGTATTTAGATGGCTGGTAATAATATTCGGTATTTTAATATTGGGTTATGCTGCTATTAACTATTTGTTGCCATATTTCTCCCCTCGAAGCGTAACAATTGGTGGGCCTGTTGCTGTACTTAAACAAGATATTCCAAAACACGGATTAATAGGTATAAACTTCGAGCTTCAGAATGAACGATCAAATTTAATCATCTCAGAGGTCTTATCTGGCAGTGGTGCGGAATCCGCCGGTCTAAAGAGAGGAGACATCGTGTTGGAAATAAATGACACTGCTGTCAATACAAAATTCGAAGCAAGGGAGGCGCTAAAATCAACAAAGCCCAACCAAATAATCAATGCAAAGATATTGAGAGATTCTCAGAGCCTTGTCCTTAAGGTACGGTTGATGAGTGCTAAGGAGTTGATACATCTGCGCAAAAAATCACAACAAACGAAGGAACGAGATCCCTAACAATGCCATTTACTATGAAAAAACCTTTCTCACTGGTCTCTTTTTTCCAATCTTTGGGGACCTCTCTGCACCATGGGCACTCTATGCAGTTGGTATGGCAAATGTTGTAGGTCGTCCCACGCTTGCTGCTAATATCCAAATTACAGATGATGTTGCCAACGCCCTTTGGACTGAGTTTGGCGAAGTGGAGCCAATTAAAGTACGGAAACTGAAGGACCATAGAATGTTGTTTTGGCATCTTTCAGGCATGTCACTTACCGTATGGCTTACCAGGAACCGGCCCACCAAGGACATAATGGCGAAGACTTATGCACTGCAACAAGAACGATGACAAGCATTTAACAACCGGATGAACCTGACAGGAAAAAACATGCCGGTTTCGTAAAGGGTCTTGGTTAGCTGAAAGACTGGCGGCCCGCAGGTTATCCCGAACCGTTATGTGAATATATAATATACCTAGAAGCTATAATGGCAATTGAAGAAAAAATAATTATGACGATTTTGTTTATAGTCTTTGCGATCGCAGTGAACTTTACAAAACACATGAAAGGAACTGACACAAACCCAAATTTTTTTACTCATGGATCGTTATCATTTTTTTTGAACAAGGATGGTACTGAAAAATGGTATATGAAACCTTTTTTTACTCTGTTTTTCCTTTTATGGATTCCAATATTTTGGATTTTTGGATAAGTTTCGATAATTCGTTTCAAGAGTGATGGGGAAAAAGTGACTAAATAAGTTTTTCCGACCGCATATATTTTTAAGTGCCTGATATGTGGCAAATTTGGGGCTTTTCAAGATTGCCATTAAAGGAAACTGACCCGCCATGTGTTTTTTCGTTTACTAATCTCGTTGACGAAGAAGACACTTTCGTGGGATTTGACGGGACGCCGGGGCATTCATTCTTATTCCATTCATTATTGGTATCGGAATTCTAAAACAAAAGAAATGGGCGTGAGTTTCATCAGATATTTTATGTCAAAAATTTCGTTACTGTGGTAGCGGTAGCTAGCAACGCTAGTGCACCTGACGCCAAAAGCCGAGGCGTTTGAGAAATGCATTGGTTAATGCACGGCGCAGGCTTATTTAGTAGTTTCTGGAAGCTCATGGCGCAGGTGACCGGCAGCGTTGGACCTATCTCAATCATATGCGAACTAAAGTACTAGTAAAAAAGTGGGTTGAAGCTCTATTCGTTGCACAATGGTTTAATTTTTTTGTATTCATAGGCTTTGCTCTATATAGCGGTGGAGAAGCGTTAAATGGAAAAATTGAATTTGGCAAATATTTCTTAGGTATGCATGGAAAATATATCGAAGTAAGTCAGTTTGAGTACAGCTACAGCATGTTTTATTCCATTTTTACAGTTTCTATGCACTTATTCGTTATTCTAGCAGCTTTTGTCCTTGGTGCTTTTTCAAGAAAAAAACAAATTAATGAAACCATAGGAAGTTTTACTAAAGCTCAAATCTCACTAATTGTAGGATTTCCAATCTTCTGGTTTATAAGTTACCTTATAGTAAAGAACGTACATATTGTCCAGCAAGGCGGATAAATCAGACGTGAGAAAATATGCGGTTCAGCTTATAGTTTTGTGGCAGCTCAGAATTCATCGTGCACGCTGGTTATCTGCGAACGTTCGAATACGAACGGTTATAGCTTGACAACTCCCATCCGTAGTAATACTATTACAAGTATTACAACATACTGGAGGTGGAATATGCGTGTTACAACCAAAGGACAGGTAACGATCCCCCAACATATTCGTGAAAAATTAGGAATCGTTCCTGCAACAGATATCGAGTTTGTTGAGGAAAAAGATCGCGTCTATATTGTAAAAAAAGAAGGGCCTCAAAACCCAAGCAAAAAATTCAAGAAATTGAGAGGCATTGCTACACTTAAAATGACGACCGATGAAATAATGGCCTTAACGAGGAATGATTAATGAGGGGAATTCTGGTTGATTCGAATATTATTCTGGACGTTTTTCTTGATGATCCCAACTGGGCTGACTGGTCAGAATCGAAATTGGCGAAATATAGCTCGATTACAAAATTATTTATCAATTCAGTCGTATATTCTGAAGTATCCATCGGTTTTAAAAGAATAGAAGATTTGGAGATAGGGTTAAACCGTGGCAATTTTGAGATGTTAGAGATACCTAAAGAAGCATTGTTTTTAGCTGGTAAAGCTTTTTTAAAGTATCGAAAAAATAGAGGTACAAAAAGATCTCCACTGCCCGACTTCTATATTGGTGCTCAGGCCGCAATTTTGGGTCTGGACTTAATCACACGCGATGAGTCACGATATCGAACTTATTTTCCAACAGTCAATTTAATCAGTCCAAAATAGTTGTAGGGTTTTAGCTTCGAACAAAAGCCTGGAGTCAGACGCCTAATACGTATGCCAAATAGGTAAATCTTCAAGCATAGTGCTGTAGAAAATCACATTATAAATGTAGCAAAGTCAATTAATCCTGGAAGTGGCGAGCAATTAGCCAATGATCTCATTAATTCAGTAGATGAACCGGGTAATGACCTCATCGCCGAATCTCGAAAGAAGAAGTTTGGGTATTATGCTTGTCATTTTGTACATGGCAGTATTGGTGACGAAGTAATTGAAAGCATTGTGGAATTCCTAGGTAAGCTGTGCTCTGATATTGATGTACGTGCGTGTTTAACCGGCGATGACGATCCCTGGGAATTTTTTTTTCGATGGCAAAACGGTACAGCAAAACGAGCAGGTTATGAGCCAGACTATGAAGAAGCAGAAAAGGACAAATTGCCGGACGTATATTTATGGTGGCATAAAGGTTTACCAGAAGGAATCAAAGACGGGTTTATAAATGAATGGAAGTGAGACAAAGACTATGATGGGCCATGAAATTAAGGGATCGTGGACGATGGGAGATGAAAGTGGACTATTCTGGATTAAAAGGAAGTAACAGCAGAATCAATCGCTGAACCAGACCGGAAAAACTATGCGGGTTCGCGTAAAGGCCAGTGCTGGCACGAAGGCAAGACTGCCGGCTGGTACCTCAACCGTTAGGGAGCATATATGACTGCTCATAGCTGGGCCCTCATGATTATCGCAGTTGCTATTTCGCTGTTTATATCTGGCGTTTATGGGTTCTTTGGATCGACATTATTCTTGCCGATGACGGGGCTTAGTATTCTTGCTTTAATTGGCGGGCTTATAATGTTGCTGGTTGCAACACGCCCTTGGCATCTTACTTTACTGCATTTTTTCGTCATAGGGATAACAATCTTAGCTATTGGGCTACATGCATATGAGCATCTATATTTGAGTGCCGGTGATCCTGCAACAGGTCTCTTCCTTTGGTCTTTGTTACCGTATGCCCTATGTATGGTGTTGTCTTCGTTTCTTGGAATCCGAGAATCGGTCATTTTGGGGGCTGCGATTGCATTAGTTTTCGATTTGTGGGGACACTATGTAGTTTTCATAAATCCTGATAGTTCCACAGCATCATTAGTTCTGCTATTTATTCCATTGTGGAGCACAATAATCATAGTACCAACATCAACGTTTATCCTTTGGTTACTTATTTGCTGGCGCAGACGGCGTGAAAATGGCGGTTTCACGTAGAGGCCGTGCCGACTTGATACCCATTAGGGCCGCTGCTCACGCAAATCAGATACAATGAGTAAGGATCAAAATACAAACACAAAGATATTTCTTGAACCGCCTGAGTCTTCAGATTTTCGTGATATATCAACAGCTGCAAAAGCAGTATCTGTCCTATTAATTTGTATTGCGTTGTGTACCCTATTTTTTGCAGACAATTTTATTGTTAAACTAGTCTCTGGCATAATGATTCTTTCTTTCTTAGCAATTTTTTTCGTTTTCTACTATTTTGGAAAGTCTTCCCGTACCATAATTGCAATAGAAAACGATCGCCTAATTATTAAAAAAGACAAAAAGAGTGACGTGTATCGGTTAAAATCCATATTTCGATTTAAGCTCGTTAAGACTTACATTTACCCCTGGCCGAAATATGATCTATTCATAATCGATTATGAAGGTAATATAAAAAAGATATATACAGACGACAGCCTAAGAAGCCCTTTTTCTATGGTTGATCTTTGCAAAGAATTAGAGTCGCAGACTCAAAAAAAGATCCTTTATTCAAAATGCTGATGATAACCAGTGGAGCAGCCGGCGTGAAGATCGCGGTATTATGGAAAGGCCATGCCGGCTTCGAATAAATTCAGGCCGCTGCTTACCGGCGGATGTTATATTTGATTGAATATGTTGAGGACTTGTGAGTATTCTCACGAAAAAATACCTTATTTTTCGCACCACTTATTTCATGCTATTTGTCGTCCTTCTATGGGTCACTGGACCTTTGCGGTAAAATGGGAGCGGGCAAATCGACAAAATCTCAACAGCTTGCGTTAGATCGAAAGGCTGTGCTTATATCCGAAGATGAATGGTTAGCATCGCTTTATCCGGATCAAATTGCATCTTTCGCAGACTTTGTTAGATTTTCCGGTCGGCTAAAGCCATTGGTAAAAAGCCATGTTCAAGACACTCTGTGCTCAGGAACAAATGTGGTCATGGAGTTTCCTGCAAATACCGTATCACAGCGTAAATGGTTCAAGGCAATAGTATCAGAAATCGATGCACCTCACGAGCTAATTTATCTCAATACATGCGAGGAAGTTTGCCTCAAACAAATAGCACAAAGATACATCGAACGGCCGGAACGGGCCAAATTTGACACAGAAGATGTATTTCACTATGTTACCAGTTTTTTTGAAGAACCAAGCGCAGAAGAGGGCTTAAAAATTAAACGAATAGAGCGGAACGTATAACCACGCGTTACCACTCGGATCGACTATATCGTTCGATTTACAACGTTTGTGGGGCTTCCGATTTTTCAGCGGTTTAAAATGCAAACTTAAACCCCGGACGCATGAGGAGTCATGAATATACGAATCGCCAGCACTTCTGATAAGCACAGTATTGCAAAGCTCTTTAAAGAGATGGTTGAATATCATACTCAGTATGATCCCATATTCACATTAAAGCCATCGGGACACGAACTTTATGCGGCTTGGTTCATCGAACAGATCGAAAATGACTCCGCTTTGCCACTAGTTGCGGAATCCGACAGTGTGATTGTTGGATTTAGTCTTTCATTTTTGCGGAAATATCCAGCTACTTGGCTGTCTGAAAATTACGGTGAAATCAATGACATCTCAGTCACTGAAAAATATCGCAGAAAAGGGATAGCTACCAAGCTCGTTAACAAAAGCACTGAATGGTTTAAATCGAAAGGGATCAAAAGATCAGAAGTGAAAATCGCAACAACAAATGAAGTCTCACGAAAATTCTGGAGGAAATTAGGGATGGTTTCCTATCTTAATACTATGTACATGGATATCGCAGGGTTCGAAAAATGCTAACATCAATGAGGGTGCACCTGACGCCAGACGCCGGGGTACGCAGAAATATTATTTCATTAGTATAAATTGTTAACCTCTAAAAAGGAGTATTACAAATGGGATCTATGAATTGTCCGGGTTGCGGAAAAGCTATGGAAACAAAAGTTGAAGCTGATTTGACATCTGATAACTGTAATTATTGTGGTGGTACCTTTTTAGATAAAGGCGAACTTAATGATCTGGCAGTAGGTATGGAAGGTGATGTCGAATTTTGCTCAATTGACAATGAATCCCATGAAGATAAATTTCCCAATAGGATGTGCCCGAAATGCGACAAACAAGCTATGCGCAAAATCAATTTACTAAGACTGTCGGATATAATTTTCGATTACTGTCCAGAGTGTGATGGCCTGTTTCTTGATAAAAATGAAATAGAACTAATGAACAATGAGCTGCGCATACTTTCGGGTGATGGTATTGATTCTGAAATAAGAAAACACATAAATGGTAATCTGCTAAGAGTAGATAAAATTGTTGGTGCAACACTAATTGCCAATCCAAAAACGGCTGGGGAATTAAGTGCAACAGAAACAACTACTTTTCGCGTCTCATTGTATTATAAAAAATCTTTGGAAATGGGCTTAAGAGTTACCAAAGAACCATGGACAATTAGATTTCTAAAATTTTTTGGACTTTTTGATGCTCAAGATATTGAAATCGGAAGCTCTAAATTTGATAATGCTTTTATAATACAGGGACATGATATCGCTGGAATTAAAAACCTTTTAAGTGCTCAGGAGCTTCAGAAGGACTTACTCGAATTTATATCCACAAAACCAAAAATTCACTTAGTACCTGGAACTTTGGAAGTATTGGATTCTTGTCTGGTATACACCGAAGGGCCATATACTGGACAATTTACGGTTGATATCCACGAATGTTCTAAAGAAATTGTTGAAAAACTTCAAAACATTTCGCTAAGAATCGAAACATCAGCTTAACATTTAAGGATGGTATGACGACGCACTAGAGTCGGACGTGACGAAGCGAGCGGCTCCGGTTTTGCCCGTTCTTATGTTTAATTAATTCCAAGGGAGGGTATTGCTATTCAGCACGCTGCTCAGCAGCGCGCTATGGGAGATAATTATTGACAGGATCGGTCGATTAGAATGAACAGCATTCCGATAATGAAAGAGAACAATCCTGGATTTTTCTCCAAAATCCTTGCATGGATGTAGATCATAACTAAGCGTTTACAACCAGACCGGCTAGATCTTGCGATTTTAAACACTTCAATCATAAATTAGAGTTGAATAATCCTGTCACGAACATTTCTCAAAGTGGAATGGGGCTGCAAAGCCCCTCCCCTGACTTACTTGATGTGCTGGAATGAGAGATTTTTATTATGGGATGGGAATAATAGTCTCAATCAGTTGATATCATAGCGATAGAGGAATTTGGCTTTGAGAGCTATAACGATCGTATGCTTCACAATTTGCATCGTATGTGTATTGGCTGCAGTTGTTGTTTCACTTTTTTTAATATGGGGACCTGGTGATATTGGAATCCTCTGGAAGTCGTTGGCTTCGATCAGCGTGTTTTTTCTCGCATCTCTTGTTACCATCGGAGTTACTTCAATTGTGGGTCCAAAACTTAAAGAAACCAAGGAAAGCTGACCAGGCGAACGAACGAGACCTGAAAATCTCTAATGTTTTTGAAACGTCCGATGCTTACTCCTGAATTATAGGCGCGCTGGTTGTCCACAGTCGTTGAGTGTCGGCCGATCCTGGTTTCTGGTTCCTGGATACCGGGTGACAGTGGAATTCGTTGATAGGATAAGGTAGCTTATTTAGCATCGAGTATCCAGCATCTGCTCGGAAAACGCCCAAGTCTCGAGCATATCGGCTATGCTGGGTTGCAATAATTTACCCTAACATTGCATTGATTCTTGTCATCTAACGTGACCGATGTACCTGAAACCGTGGCTAATTACGAGCAATAGTTTTAATAAAGGCTATTTGGGTGTTCTCAACCCGGAACCTTGAACCCTGAACCGCTCAACCTAGGTGTCAATAAAGCAAAGGAGATAATATGCACCGTTTTATGCTTTTTCTATTGGTTATCATCATGTGCCCGGCGGTTTTGTATGCGGAACCTGAACTAACAGGCTCTCCGGCTGAACTGGCTAAATACTTATCATCCTTACCAAGGGAAGTAACCATAACCGGCGAAGCCAAATTAAAGATACAATCTAAAAGCGGCGTTGTTACCATTGGAATCAAGACAGAAAATTCCAAATTACAAAATGCACTGCAGAATAATCAAAGACTCAGGGATGAGCTGGTCAATAAACTGGTTAAACAAGGAATTGCTGCGACTAAAATCAGGGGAACAAAATTCTCATCAGTACCGGAGTATGGTTTTTTTGGTAAAAAGCCAAATAACTATGTCGTTGATAACATCTTAAATATAGCCGTTGAAAATGAAGAAGAAATTCATAAAGTCGCTGAACTGGTCGACAATTACAAAGAAGTTTTTTATCAAGGTATTGAATTAAAGGAGCAAAAAAGAGAGGAATTAAAGCTTCAGCTACTGAAAATCGCTTTAACTGATGCAAAGATCAGGCAAAAGATCTATGAAGAGGACCTGGGCGTCGTTTTGAAAGCAATTGGCTTTGAAGAAAATATCTCATTTGAAAAAACACCTACGAGACCGAGGAGCATGCGAAAAAGCAAGAAATCCTACGGTAGTTCAGAGATTGAGGATATCTACCGCGATGATTTAACTTTAGGAGAACATATATATCAAGGTTTTGTGAAAATAAGATATCATGTGTTGGCGGATAAACCCATCCCGGAGAAGCCGGAAAATAAGATTGAAGATTGAAAATGGAAAAGATTGACTACAAGAAAAAACTCAAGAATCCAAAAACTTTGCCTTTGGTTAGGTTTGAATCCTACAAGGAGGGCAAAGCAGCACAAACTATGCATATAGGCCCATTCTTGGAGGAGGGACCTACAATTGAGAGGATGCATTTGTTTGTCGAGGAGAACGGCAATCAAAGGGTTGGAAAGCATCACGAGATATATCTGAATGACATCAGAAGAGCGGCACCGGAAAAATGGAAGACAATCGTCAGGCAACCAATTAAATGATGGAATCTCATACGCCCACTCGTCCGCTTATCGCTGCAATCGCCAGAAGAGAAGTCGACCGGGTTCGTCCGTTGCTGGAACAGGGCGTTGATCCAAATGCAACCTGGTTTGACGGAGACCAAGAGACGGCATTAATGGTGGCGGCTGGCTTCGGTTTTGAGGAGGTGGTAGAGTTGCTGATCGCGGCCGGCGCGGATGCCTCGATGCGAGATTCCTGGGGAAGAACGGCCTGTATCTGGGCGGCAGAAGGTCACCATGTCCGATTGGCAGAACACCTCTGGCAGGCCCAAACAGGGAGATCGCCAGCCAAGCTCACCCGCCAGGACTTGTTGCCAACTAAACTCGACGGCATCGAGACGCCGCTGACAAGCTCTCAAAATTTCTTGGTGCTGTATGCCGTGCGTCATGAAAACCACGGCAAAGGGCTAGTGCGGTTCTTGGGATTGGGCGCGGATGCCAACCGCGACGCCGTCCTGAAGCGGATCAGCGATGATAACAACCGGATGATCAAGACCGGGTCCTATCTTTTGTGTCGCCGTCTCCGTATCCCGGATGAAGCACTGAGACGTCCGACTAACCCGTTGGCCGTGGCCATTGAATCCTATCGGCTTAGCACGCGGCAGCTATTGGTACTGGCCCACTTCCGACGGCTACGACAAGTCCGGGACGTTCGATCTCGCAGCAGCACAACCCTCGGTTCCGGGGCTGGACAACGATTGGCGCCGTTTTTCCTGAAATGACCGAGGCGAAAGCAAAGCAGGCTGCTCTAGCTATGCCCGGACGCACCAGTCTGGTTCAACTAGTGGACGTGTGCACATGCTACGAGGGCTGGGTGGAAAGCCATGAGGGCCTGGTGGAGAACCACGGGGATCTGCAGGTGTCCGGTGAAGCCCGGCAAATCGAGCCGGGGATCGAAAGAGACCTTCTGATGACCCGACCGGCCCCGCGCCAACCGGAAGTCGAAAATCAGGATTCACAGAAGACAGACATCTCCCGGACGACGCTTGGCCCCATCGCAAACACAGATGCCTATAATATCAGACGCGGCTTCGAGATATTGCGGCGGTTTCCGGTCGGCTTCGTGGCCTATGCCCTCCTCATGGTCGTGTTGGCACTCGTCTCCGTCCTGATGGCAGACAGGATTTCTCAGTGGTTGCTCATCGTCTGCACGACGATAGTGCAGGGTCCTTTGTGCGTGGGATTCTTCACAGTATCCCTTGCATTGGCCGACGGACGCCCTGCCCGTTTCGGCGATTTTTTTCAGGGCTATCGGCATATATTACCGGCGCTGGGTTTGGCGCTGATCGCCTGGGGACTGGCCTTTTCGGTGATGATGGTGCCGCTGACGGGCATAGCGGCGGTTTATGTGGGAATCAGCAGCATGTATGTCTTACCCTTGATCATCGACCGGGATATAGGCTTGCTGCCGGCATTGGCGGAAAGCTGGCGCTTGACGCACAAGCGATTTCTTGACAGTATCTTTCAATGCATCGTGATTGCCTTGGCAGGGATGACTGGCATCGCTCTGTTTGGCATCGGCGTTGTGGTCAGCCTGCCGTGGGCGGGCTGCATTCTGTCGGCGAACTACAAGGATGAATAGTTTCGCGCCTAGTTGAATAGAAGGCAGTATATAATCCACGAATGCCCGAATTACCGGGACAATAAACCCTAAGATTGAATAGGAAAAATGAAATATGCTCCAATAAAGCCGATGGTATCATATGAGGATTTTGCGAAAATCGACATCAGGGTCGGCACGATTAAACGGGTCGAGACAGTTCAAGGGGCCGATAAACTTGTAAGGCTGATAGTGGATATCGGTGATGGCCGGCGAACAATACTCGCCGGAATAAAACAGGAACGTGAAGATCCGACCGAACTCGAAGGCAAACAGGCCTTGTTTGTTGTAAACCTCGAGCCGAGGAAAATGATGGGAGAAACGTCCGAAGGCATGCTTTTCGACATCGGCTATGCTGATGGTATCACGCCGGTGCTTGCAATACCCGAAAACCCGGTCCCTTCCGGTGCACGCGCGGGCTAAATTGCTTTCTAAGCGCTCCTTGTAGAATAAAGCGGTGAACTGACCGAATAAGGATAGCGGTTTCACTTGGCCTCAGTGCGAGGCCGTCAAATATTCGGGCCGCTGCTCAAAGACAGGCTCAAGTTATAACAAAAGGATAAGGAGATAGTTGGTGGTGAAATTTACTGAAAATGGCCAGGACCAGGATACGCCTCAGAGAGATCTATGAAAGCCGTTGTGTACTCAAAATACGGATCACCGGATGTTCTTGAGCTCAAAGAGGTTGAAAAACCGATTCCCAAGGACAATGAAGTCCTGATAAAAATTCATGCGGCCTCCATAAATTCATGGGATTGGGATATGTTAACGGGCAGGCCGTTAGAGTATCGCCTCCTGAGTGGGCTTCTAAAACCAAAGAAAACTAAAATACTTGGATGCGATATCGCAGGGCGAATCGAAGCGGTTGGGAGAGATATAAGGAAGTTTCAACCGGGCAATTACGTATTCGGAGATTTGTGCGAAGGTAATTGGGGAGGATTTGCCGAATATGGGTGTGCTCGTGAAAATGAATTGAAATTGATACCAGACGGTATGACATATGAAGAAGCGGCGGCCACCCCCCAGGCGGGAGTCCTCGCACTTCAGGGGCTTTGCGATAAAAAGGAAATTAAGCCGGGACAAAAAGTTTTAATTAATGGTGCCGGCGGCGGAGTCGGTGCATTTGCAATTCAGATGGCCAAGGCATTCGGCGCTAATGTGACCGGCGTGGACAGCACAGCCAAATTGGCCATGTTAAGCTCACTGGGTGCAGACCATGTGATTGATTACACCAAAGAAGATTTTACCCAAAACGGGAAATGCTATGATCTAATCCTCGATGTTAAAACAGATCGATCTATATTAGATTATAGGCGTGCATTAAATCCCAACGGAATTTATATCACGGTCGGAGGTAAATCTGCTCGAATCCTACAGCTTGTGCTATTAGGACCATTGATTAACATGACTGGAAGCAAGAAACTGACTCTAATAATGCATAAACCAAACAAGGACCTGAATATTCTCAACGAACTTATTGAATCAGGTAAAGTAAAACCGGTTATAGACAGATGCTTCCCGCTAAGCGAGACTGCCGAGGCTTTCCAGTACTTTGCAGAAGGACACTTCAAAGGAAAAGTTGTCATAACCGTAAACCACGAGGATAAAAAATGAAATGGATCTTTCTGATATTATCTTTGGTTCTGTTGACCTTTGCAAATGCCGGCGCCGGCGAAATAAAGCATCTTGCCCTTGACGATGCCTCAGCCATCGGCTTAAAAATCCAATCCGATTCGAGCACAAAAATTGAAGGCAGGGGGTCAATCAAGATCACAACACTTTGGCCAACTGTGGTGTGTTTAGCTCAAGTTACCGGGTTGGATGTTGAAAATTCAAAACTGATATACAGAGCTCAAGTCAAAAGCGAACTGGAAGGCTCAGCCTTGTTGGAAATGTGGGCCCACGTTGCCGGCGGTCAATATTTTTCGAAAGGTATGAACAATCCCATCAAAGGCAATTCTGACTGGCAAACACTCGAAACTCCCTTCATGTTCCAAAAAGGCCAGCAACCGGACAAAGTGACGCTAAACCTTATAGTCAATGGCACCGGCACGGTTTGGATTGACGACATAACATTATCAAAGGAACCCTTGAAGTGAATAGCCGGGACCAGAGAACCCGACTTTGCTTCCACAGCCCCCAACCCGGACAAGCCGGAAATGACGAATGACGAATGACTAATTGTGGTATCGCTTCAGGCTTCGCCTTCGGCTACGACCCGACACGTCGCTCTGTCTATCATACTACATTCGATCATTTAACTTTTAGCTATTTGAGAAGTTGACACCAAAATTTATCTTCGTAAACGCCTGTATACCAAAGGTCTACTTTAGAACTGAAATATATTTTGCGTTTTTTGCACAAAACTGAGTTGGTAACTGTCTAAATCCTTTAATCCCTAAATACCTTAATCCCTTAATCCCCCAATCCCTAAATCCCTAAATCCTTAGCTGCCATCCCGAATCACGCGGCAAGATTGAATGTCAAAAGTGACTTCACCAATATACAGATTGGTTTTATCGCGAAAGCCGGCGGAAAAATTCAAAAACCGATATACATCGGCAAAATTCGTCGCCAAACCCACTGAGACACGGATCGCGCCGGCACTTTTGTTGCCGCGATGCTGGATCACCTGCATAAAATGGGGCAGGCTCATGTCAGCACCATGACGCAATCCGGCCGCCATATCCTCGGGCGTCAGCCCTTCGGCGATTTCACCGGCACCCGGATTGCAGAAGCAGCCGGTGCGCAGTGAAATTCCCTGTTGATTGGCCAGTTCTTCGATCCGGCGATAGTCGAGCAGGCGTTCATCCGGCCCGTAAAAATTCAGGGTCACCGTGCCGCCGCGCGCTTGGGTATCGGTCGGCCCGTAGATACGCACCATGGGTTTGCCATTGGTGTGCTGCAGGGCCAGCAGATTTTCGAGCAGCCAGCCGGTGAGGCATTCCACCCGCTGTCCGATGACATCGATCCCCGCTTTTTCCAGATGCTGCAGACCGATCTTGATGGCCGGGATGTTCAGGTAATTCACGGTGCCATCCTCAAAAGCCGCCTCGTTGGGGGCTAAATAATGGCCGTTGCCCTGCACGCTGGCAAAATTCACCGTACCGCCGGCAAACCAGGGCCGCTTGAGTTTGCGGAAAATTGACTTGCGGATCAGCAACGCACCGATGCCGGTGGGGTAGCCAAACATTTTGTAGAAAGAAATCGTTACAAAATCCGGTTTGACCACCCCCAAATCAAGCCGGTTGGTCGGCACAAAAGCGGCAGCATCCAGCAGCACATCCAATCCTTGGCCGTGGGCCTCTTCGATCAAATTCAACGGATGCTTGACCCCGGAGAAGTTGGACTGGGCCGGGAACGCAAAGAGGTTGTTGCAGGCCGAGTCCACGCGGCTAAATGCGTCAAGCAGTTGGGTGCGATCCAGGCGCAGATCGGGTGTCGTTAAAGGCACATAGCTCACTTCGGCGCCCTTGATTTTCGCAAACTCCCGAATGCCGTTGACCGAGTTGTGATTGTCAAACGTCAGGATATAGCGGCTGCCGGGGGCAAAGGGGTAGGCTTCTCCGACCAGCTTCAACGCGGCGCTGGCATTGGCCGTAAAGACAGCGATGAATTCTTCCGCAGCGGCATTGAAATAGCGCAGCACATATTGCCGCGTGCCTTCCACCAGATCGGTCATGGCCTGGGAGGCCGGGTTGGCCGAGTGGGGGTTGCCGAGCACCCTGGTGCGCAGCAATTCCATGTGCGCGCTTAATTGCGACTCGCTGTACAACCCTCCGCCCGTGTAGTCCAGGTAAATTTGCCGGTTGGCATCGAGCCGGCTGTAGCCGGTTTCGCGCCATCCATCCAACAATTCGGTGCTCACGAATGCCGGATAGCTTTTGGCAAAAGCCGCTGAGGCCTCTGCCTCACGGTCCGGTTCGTAAATTTGGTCAGATCCTGATTTTAAAATCGCAGTCATGGGTTACTCCCAATCCGGGCAAGCCGGAAATGAAGATTGGATATTGAAGATTTGTTGAATCGCTTCAGGCTTGGGGCTTCGCTCTTTGGGCTTCGTCCCGCGGTATCGCGGGACTACGACCCAACACGTCGAGCTACAACCCCACACGTCGCCTTCGGCTGCGACCCGACAGGTCGCTCTGTCTTTCTAATTAAATTCGATGGTATTCAAATGCGGTTCCAAGCACGACAGCGCTGGGTCGTTTTAGAGTTCTGATAGAATCCAGGAGCGCTAAAATAACGGCCTTCGGGAACCCATTTTTATATTGCCGGATTCATACTCAAATCTTTACTATTTTTCAAGGGGCCAAGTTAAATATTACATTTGGCTATCCGCCCCGATTCAGTGCAGTCTTTTTTCATCGAGGACGATTGAAGATCCCATTCTTGGGGTAAATGTAGATGTTTCATACGAGATTTGAATTAACGATCGTATACTTCACTTTCAACAAATTTGATCATCAATGACCTAATACATCATCTGCCTTTTGTCAAAACAAGGCAGTTGACACAAGGCAGCCTTTTTCATATAGGTGGCTCGAAATTGCTGGATCGAATATCTATTTCCTGCAGAGGGGATGAGCGTTGGTTATTGGCGATTAATTTGAGGCTGTGTCGGGCATCCCATGAACATTGACAATGCGGCATAATCATCGACCGCAGGAGGGCAATCCATGACAATTGAACGCTTGTTGAAGCCGCAATCCATTGCCGTTTTCGGCGGTGCCCAGGCCCAGGAATTAATTCGCCAGTGTGATCTCATGGATTACCAGGGAGATATCTGGCCGGTCCATCCCAAGAAGACCGAAATATTGGGACGTCCGGTCTACCGCTCGGTGGCAGATTTACCGGCCAGCCCCGATGCGGCATATGTTGGGGTCAACCGCCACGTCACCATCGACATTGTCCGCGATCTGGCGACCCGCGCAGCCGGCGGCGCGATTTGCTATGCGACCGGTTTTACCGAGGCGGGTACGGAGGGTTCCGAACTCGAAAAACAGCTGCTGGAAGCCTCAGGCGATATGCCCCTGATCGGTCCGAATTGCTACGGGCTGCTCAACTATCTCGATGGTGCGGCACTCTGGCCCGACCAGCAGGGCGGCCGCCGCGTCGAAAACGGTGTCGCCATCATCACCATGTCGTCGAACGTAGGATTCAGCCTCACTATGCAGCGCCGCGGCCTGCCTATCGCCTACCTGCTGTCCCTCGGCAACAAGCTGAAATTCGATTTGCATGACGCGATCCATGCATTTGCACGCCAGGATCGGGTCACGGCCATCGGTCTCTATGTGGAAACCATGCCGGGTCCGATCGCATTCCAGGAGGCCGTCAACGTTGCCCGGGTACTCTCCAAGCCAATTGTCGCCATCAAGACCGGCCGTTCCGAAGTGGGTCAAAAGATGGTAGTATCGCACACGGCCTCCCTCGCCGGATCCGACGATCTAGTGAATGCGCTGTTCGAGCGGCTGGGCGTGGCGCGCGTCGGTTCCCTGGAAGCACTGGTGGAAGCGCTGAAGGTACTGCACGTAATCGGCCCTTTGGCAGGCGGCCGGATCGGGGCCATGAGCACTTCGGGAGGAGATCTGACCCTTTTGGCCGACGCCATGGGGCCCTCTCTGACCATGCCTCCGCTGTCTGCCGAATCGGCCCGGCGCCTGAACGCGGTGGTACACGAACGGGTGGTGGCCGCCAACCCCTTCGACTACCAAATGTTCGGCTGGGATGACGAAGACCATATGGCCGCCAAATTTGCCGCCTTTATGGCGGAAGGCTTCGATGTCGCGCTGTGTTTGTTGGATTACCCCCGGGAAGATATGTGCGACCAGTCCTCCTGGGCCGGGGCTGAAAGGGGTTTTGTCCGGGCCGCCAAACAGACCGGCACAAAAGGCGCGGTCCTGGCCACTTTTTCGGATACCCTGACCGAAGCCGTGGCAATGCGTTTGCTCAAAGACGATATTGCCTTTCTGGCCGGCGTCGATACCGGACTGGCAGGTATTCAAGCCGCGGTGGATGTAGGCGCTGCCTGGCGCCGGCCGCCGGCCCCACAACTGCTGTCAGGCATTGGTCAGCGGCGGGACGGATCCGCCAGGGTGTTGGACGAGGCTGAATCCAAGGATTTTCTGACCCGGCACGGCGTTCCCGCCCCGGCGGCGCGGATTGTCGGCAGTGCAGCTGAAGCAGCGGCAGCAGCCGAAGAGTTGGGCTATCCGGTCGTAGCCAAGGCCCTCGGGATGGCTCACAAGACCGAAGCCGGCGGGGTCAAGCTGGGCCTGACCGGCGCCGCCGAGGTCGCAGCCGCGGTCACGGAGATGGCGGGCCTGGCCGAATCCTATCTGATCGAAAAAATGGTCGACGGCGTCATCGCGGAACTCATTGTCGGCGTGGCCCGCGATGACCAATTCGGCCTCTATCTTTTGATCGGCAGCGGAGGTATACTGGTCGAAATGTTGACAGACAGCGTGTCGCTCCTGCTGCCGACCACCAGGGAACAGGTGTTGCAGGCTCTGAACCAGCTGAAATGTGCCCCGCTCCTGAGCGGTTTCAGGGGGGCTCCCCCGGCCGACGTGGAGGCCGCCTTGGATGCCATCCTGGCCGTAGCGGGCCTGGTGGAAAAAGACTCGTCGGCCATTCTCGAACTCGATATCAACCCCTTGATGCTCCTGGCCCGGGGCCGTGGGGTGATGGCGGCCGATGCACTGATCAAAATGGAAAGGAATCAAACCCATGCCGTCCGACAACAATAATATCGAGAATGCCATCGTCGCAAAAGCGAAAGAACTGGGGGCATCCCTGGCGGGAATCGCGTCCATCGCTGATCTGAAAGCGTCCCCCTCCTATGCGGCCTATGACCAGCGTCCGTTTTACAAAGAGTACCAGGGCGTGAAGTGGCGCCCGGAGCACAAATCCGTGCTGGTCTGGGCCCTGGTTCATCCGGAATCCGAACCTGTTCTGGATTGGTGGAGCATGAAGGTTCCCGGCTTTACCCCCGGCAATGGTGTGATGCGTCTGCAGTCGCGCAAACTGCGAATCTGGCTGGAAGAAGAATTCGGGATCAAGGCGCTTTCGCTGCCGTACCAGATCGAATACGGCGGGGCATTTCTCAAAGATTCCGCCCATCTGGCCGGCCTGGGGGTGATCGGCCGCAACAATCTGCTGGTCACCCCGCAGTTTGGCACGCGCATTCGTCTGCGCGGGATCTTCATCGAAGCCGAGCTTGAACCGACCGGTCCGCTTAACTTCGATCCGTGTCAAGGCTGCGACCGGCCCTGCCACCAAGTCTGCCCGCGGGATGCGTTCCGCAGCGGGTCCTTCGAAAGGGATCACTGCAGCAAGGAAAACGATCAGCGCGAGGCCGATTCGGTAATGCTCGAGGGGGCCATCATGGGGATCGAAGAACCCAGCATGGTCACCAAGCCCTGCTGCTACTGCGAGCTGGCGTGCCCCATTGCCCAGGGCGACTCCCGCTGAATTCTTTCTGAGCAGCCTGGGGCATGAAGTGGGGCCGCGGTAAGATCGGAAACTGCGCCAAATCAACGCAGTTTCCGATGAACTCGTCGGCCATTTAGTCCTCGAAGCTTTTGAGCCTCTCAGTATCGAGTACGAGGACGAGTACGTCGACGAGCACGATTTCAATACCCTGCCGCCTCGCGGGCAAAGCCATGTCGAGAGTGATCAACATCATGTATTTACCTTCATAAGCAAGTTCGACTATAACTTCGAGACTTTCATTGATCCGCATCGGATCCAGTCAGTTTAGGGCCCATATAATTATAAGTTTCTATGCCAATTGCCACGAAAGTTATTATTTTATGGGCGTCCCCGAACTTATAGGGCGTCCCTAAACTTACGATTTTTAAAGGAAGGCGGGCCTCCGTGAGCGTTCAAAACGTTCACCAGTTCGTGGCGCTTGGCGATTACTGCTGCGAGGATTTGCAGTTCAGGAGACGCTCCAGAAGCCCACGAAGACCTTCAAGCTGCGATCAGGCGAGGTCGAAGCGGTCAAGGTTCATTACCTTGTCCCACGCCGCTACAAAGTCCTGCAGAAACTTTTCCTGGGAATCCTCACAGCCGTAGACTTCCGCCAAAGCCCGCAGTTGGGAATTCGAACCGAAGATGAGGTCGACCCGGGTGCCGGACCACTTGAGCTCACCCGTTGCGCGGTCACGCCCCTCAAAGACATCTTCGTCTTCCGAGGTTGACTGCCATGTCGTACGCATGTCCAGCAAATTCACGAAGAAGTCATTGGTGAGGGTCTCCGACCGCTCAGTGAAGACGCCGTGTCGGGATTGTCCGTAGTTGGCGTTCAAAACGCGCAACCCGCCAACGAGAACCGTCATCTCAGGCGCGGTCAGGGTCAGCAGTTGCGCCCGATCAACCAGCAGTTCTTCGGCCGATACAGCGTATTTGGTTTTCAGGTAGTTGCGGAACCCATCGGCCGCCGGTTCGAGTACGGCGAATGACGCCGCGTCGGTTTGCTCCGGCGACGCATCCGTGCGCCCTGGCGCGAAGGGAACGGTAATGGCGTGACCGGCATTCTTGGCCGCTTGCTCGACGCCGACGCATCCGCCCAGTACAATCAGGTCAGCAAGCGAAACCATCTTTCCGCCTGACTGGGCGCTGTTGAACTCCTTTTGGATTCCTTCAAGGGTCTGCAGCACGCGCTTCAATTGATCCGGCTGGTTGACTTCCCAGTCTTTTTGCGGTGCCAGACGAATGCGCGCCCCATTGGCGCCACCGCGTTTGTCGGAACCGCGGAACGTGGATGCCGACGCCCAGGCCGTCGAGACCAGATCCGGGATCGACAGGCCCGCGGCCAGGATCTTGCCCTTGAGGTCGGAAATATCCTGCGCATTGATCGGCTCATGATCAGCGGCGGGCACCGGATCCTGCCAGATCAGTTCCTCCGCCGGGACCTCGGCACCGAGATAGCGCGAGCGGGGACCCATATCGCGGTGGGCCAGCTTGAACCATGCCCGGGCAAATGCTTCCGCAAACTCCTCCGGGTTCTGGTGAAAGCGCCGCGCGATCGGCTCGTAGATCGGGTCCATCCGCATCGCCATGTCGGCAGTCGTCATCATGGTCGGAACCCGCGTGGACGCATCTTCCGCATCCGGTGCCAGGTCCTTGTCGGCCACGTCTTTCGGCTTCCATTGCCAGGCACCGGCGGGACTTTTCGTCAGTTCCCATTCGTAGCCGAACAGCATGTCGAAATAGCCCATGTCCCAGCGGGTCGGGTTCGGCGTCCAGGCACCTTCGATGCCGCTGCCGATGGTATCAGAGCCCTTGCCGCTGCCGTAGCTGCTCTTCCAGCCGAGGCCCTGTTCTTCGATGCCGGCAGCTTCCGGTTCGGGACCGACGAGGGCGGCATCGCCGGCGCCATGGGATTTGCCGAAAGTGTGTCCTCCGGCGGTGAGCGCTACGGTTTCTTCGTCGTTCATGGCCATACGCGCAAAAGTTTCGCGGATGTCGCGGCCGGAGGCCACCGGATCCGGTTCACCGTTCGGCCCTTCCGGATTCACGTAAATCAGGCCCATCTGCACGGCGGCAAGCGGATTCTCAAGTTCACGATCTCCCGAATAGCGCTTGTCATCGAGCCACTCGCTCTCTGTCCCCCAGTAAATGTCCTCTTCCGGCTCCCAGACGTCCTCGCGCCCGCCGGCGAAGCTGAAGGTCCTGAAACCCATCGACTCCAGCGCGCAGTTGCCGGCGAGGATCATCAGGTCGGCCCAGGAGATTTTCTTGCCGTATTTCTGCTTGATCGGCCAAAGCAGCCGGCGCGCCTTGTCGAGGTTCACGTTGTCGGGCCAGCTGTTGAGCGGCGCAAAGCGCTGGGTGCCGGATCCCGCGCCCCCGCGGCCATCGCCAATGCGGTATGTACCGGCGCTGTGCCAAGCCATCCGGATGAAGAGTCCCCCGTAGTGACCGTAATCGGCCGGCCACCAGTCCTGGGAGTCGGTCATCAACGCATAGAGGTCCTCCTTCAAGGCCTTCAGGTCGAGTTTCTTGAATTCCTCGGCGTAGTTGAAATTCGTGTCCATGGGATTGCTCATGGTCGAATTCTGATGAAGAATCCTCAAATTCAGCTGGTTCGGCCACCAGTCACGATTCGACGTGCCACTGCCGGCTGCAGGTCTACTTTTTCCGCCCGTTACCGGGCACTTGCTATCGTCATTAGGCATGTTGATCTCCTCCTTCATTATTTTGTAGAAATAAATATTATATGATAACGATTATCAATTAATGACAAAAAAATATATTAAATTTTCTCTGCCATACAATTGCTGCAAATACCGAAAAAATCTAATCGGTGATTCAGGATTTTAAAGTGAGTCTCCGCAGCGACTTCATTTTTCAGATCATCCAGACTATCCAGATCCGGATCGACAATTTTTTTGCACTCGATACAGATGACATGGGGATGAGGGTAAGGCTTATTGCCGTCATATCGGTTGCTCCCATCCGGAAATCCCAACTCAAGGACCTCACCAAAATCTTTAACCAATATAATGTTTCTGTAAACAGTGGCAAGGCTCATTGTTGGAAAGTCTTTTTTTATTTGGTCATAGATATCTTCAACACTGGGATGGCTTTCACTTTTGGCAAGAATTTTAACGATAGCCAGCCGCTGGGGCGTTATTTTATGACCATTATCCCTTAATTTTTGGATGATGGTTTCAAATCTTTCTTGGTGGTCTGCCAACTTTGCCTCTCAATATTACATGATAACTATTATTATTTAAGACCTGTTACCCTATCTGTCAACATGGCAATTTTTTCGTTTTAATCCGGCTAATGGGGACCGCGTGTGCGAACAAGCTGGAGCTCTGTATGTTTAACTTAACTCTCGCCGGATCAGTAAAACCTTTTGGGGTCCACCACTAGAAGCGGTGGTTTAATGTCGGAATTAGACGTGACAAAAAGTTTGAATAAAGATATTAAGGGTAGAAAATAAGCTGAACCTGTCGTAAGTGTGGACCCGACAGTTTTGCCGTTCCTGGCTTACGATCAACCAACCCACTATAATTTAGATATTCAAAATCCATTCGCAGGATGCGCATGACTTTTCAGTTTTATTCTGACCTTGACCGAAAATGACAGACATCAGAAAGGGGAACCGCATGAACCAAACAAAGGAGAAACTCGTCATAATAAGCACCCACGCTGAAGAGATCCAGGATAGGGCCACCATACCGTTTGCGCTTGGCTGCGCAGCACTTACCCTGGATAAAGATGTGGTCATTATTTTACAATCCACGGCCGTCCACCTGGCGACCAGAGGTTATGCCGAACGCGTTCGTGCCAACGGCTTTCCGCCCCTGCAGGAACTCCTGGAAATCTTTTTTGAATCAGGGGGCCAACTGATGGTCTGCTCTCCATGCGCCCAGGCAAGAAACATCGAGCCGGAAGACCTGATCGCAAATGTCGAGGTGATCTCCGGGGCTGCGCTTGTAGCAGAATCCATGTCTGCCAAAACAGTTTTGACCTATTGAAACAGGTTCTGAGCCCGGCGATACCGCTCCTTGATCGAAGCCAAGGCAAACCCTGGGGAAGTCGTCATCCTCCGGCCAGCCCCTGAATCAGGGCCAATACATTCTCGCCGAGCACATCGTGGTTGTAGCCTCCCTCCAGGACGGCAAAACAGCCCCCGCCATTGCGAAGGGCAGCCGAACGGACGAGGGAGCCGATCTGTTCGTAATCCTCGGTGTGCAGCAGGCCGCCCCAGTCCTCTTTATGGTTGTCGAACCCGGCGGAAATACCGATCAAATCCACCCGGCAGTTTTTCATCGCCGATTCCACCTGCTGCAGGAAGCGGCGCCGGCTGTGGGCTTCAATATTGACAACCGTGGCCCAGCTTCGATTTCTCAATATATTTTCCGTTCCATCTCCGTAATGAAGATCGATATCCAATACACAGGCACTTTCGATTTTTTGCTGTTCTCACAGCGCCGCCATGGCCACAGCCATGTTGTTGAAAAAGCAAAATCCCCATGCTGAGGCTGCCGATGCGTGGTGCCCGGGGGGACGGATCAGAGCAAAGCAGGGTTCCGTCAGCCCGATTTGAGCGGCCTGAACCGCTCCGCCGGCAGCCAGGGCAGCGATGTCATATAATCCCTGGTTTTCGACTTGCTGAATGTGCGTGACGGTGTGGACGGCGGCGATGTGCTGCCGTGCGGCCGGTTCTGCCGAAACGAAAGTTACATGCGGCTCGATAGCTTCAGCCACTGCCTCCAACCGTCCGGAAGCCGCGGCCGGATCACTGGTATAGACCTGGTAGAAATCTTCGTGAAAGGTCACTTTCATGGGACTTTCTCCACCCAATGGTTAAACGACTTGACAGCGTCCTCGGCATCCTTGCCATTGGCACGGGTGCCGGAAAATATCCGCACCTCTTCGGTAACGGTGCCGTCGCCGATTATTCTGATCTTACATTTTCGATAATCTCAAGTATGTCACCCTCGAATTCCAGCGGTGCATACAGTTCGCCCCACCCTTTTTGAAACTGAAACAATCCATCGTAGGCCGTATCATGAAATGATCTAATCCGGTGTGGAATATTTTTCTCCCTCAAAATAGATTCGATCAGTTGTGCTTCAATGGTATTGTCCAACACCGTTATCTTGATATAGTCATCCATTTACAAAATGGTTGCACCACCTGCTTGTTCCTCGCCAACAATCCATTCCATTTCGATCTCAAAGGACTTCTTCAGGCTTTTTCCCTGTTCCTCCTCGATTTTCAACTCTAGAACCATACTATTCGGAAACTCCAATGTGATCTCCTCGGAGCCCTGTTTCAGAATCATGGATCCATCATCGATCTTGTCAGCAATCTGACGCAGGGTGTTTGCAATATCGCTTGAAGCTTTCTTTTCTTCACTTTTAAACAAAACCGTTTCTCTTCCCAATTGTAGCTCCTTTCCTATCTTCACCTCTTGAAATTCCCAAGAAAATTAGCGTCATGTGATTTCGCGCATCTCACAGATCTCATGCTCGGCCCCGTGGAAGTAGGCCACGAATACACCCGGGCGGATTTCGACCGGTTCGCCTAAAAATTGCACGCCGCGCGCCTTGAGGTCCTGGTAGGTCTGTTCAAAGTCAGCGACCCGAAATCCGATATGGGTCAGCCCGAAATCACTCTGATTCCAATCCGGCCGCGGATCCCGCCCCTTGGGCTGATGGTAGTCGAACAACTCGATTGCCGCTTCTCCCAGCGTCATGTGGACAATCCGGGCCCGGGTACCCTCGATGCCGATTATCTGCCCCAATGGGACGTCGACCTCACGGTCCATGGTTTTTTCCATTCCCACGACATCACGGTAAAACTCGATGGCTTTTTCAATGTTTTTCACACTCACGCCGACGTGGTCGATCCGTTTGAACATGCATTTCTCCTTTATTAAAACGTAATGTAGCTTCCGGACGAAACTTCGCGTCAAGCCGATAAGGCCGGTTTTGGAGACGAAGAATTTGGGGAGAGGATAAAATAAGAGTTCAGGTGTGTCAAGAAGATCCCGGTTCTGCTCCGCCATCCAGAGATTGCATTTGTACCAGGCTAATATGACGACCATCAAGGACTGAGGCAACCGTCCGCAAGAATCGTAAAATTCTGATTACTATATAGATGGGCGATCCGGGTTTTCCCGATACTCGTCAAATAATCTCGAAGTTGATACTTTGGAGCAATTTGCCGTCATCTGATGTGATATCGACCCTCCACGGGCCGATGTACCGCTTATTCGAAATCGTCTTGTAACTCCAGGTTCTCCAGTGGGATGAACGAACACTTAGTGAGATATCATTTACCTTTTCACCTTTGAAATAATAAATGTGTCTGATTGAAGACGGAAGTCTTTCACATTGTATACGAGTCCAGATAAATATTTTGTCTTCTGACCATTCAAAAGAATCACCGGATCCCTGGGGAGATCTATTTTTAACGCTGCTGCAGGCGGCGGCTTCAATGATTTTTAAATGATTGTCAAAAGTCTCGGGAGCACTGTTTGGACCAGGCGATTCATTGACGCTCGCAATTTCCTGAATGGGGTGATCGGGCAGCACATCTTCAACTACGCCGGTGGATTGATGATTTTGCCGCGGACTTGGTACCTGAGATTGGCCATTGACAGGCGTTTTTTGGACTATACCGGGTTCGATGGGCTTGGTAAATCCGTTTGTTTGGCTGGATTGATGAGAGATGCCATTTCGCTTTTTTGGCGGAAGATCGTAGGCGACGGTGGAAATCGACCTTGCCGGTTTGTTTTCGGATTCCATAACGAAACTTCGGGTCGCGATCGCATCTTGTTGATGCGGTATGGGAGCATTGTTGGAGCCGGACGTTTTTTTTGTAAAGGCAAATTCCGGGGCGGGCTGATCCGATGGCACATTCTGGGTATATCGCTTTGACCGCTGGATATGGGGCGTTTTTGATATTTGAGAATGGCCGTTAATCGTTTTTTCTCGGACTTCCTTGGGTTCAATCGGCTGGCTATGACCGTTTTGGTGGTTGCCCTGAACAGAGACCGTATTTTGATTTTTGGGCGATGGTTTATAAGCTGCGGTTGAAATTAACCGTTGCGGTTTGGTCGCAGGTTGTTCAATGAAATTATCGGCAACCACAGCCTGTTTTTGATTCATAAAAAATGAATAATATAATCCGACAGATAAAAGAAATATCATCCCAACTGCCAAACCCAGGCTGGCATACTTGATAAGCCGCCGGCGTCGCGGTATCGGGTTTCCGTAACCTTGCAGATTCTCGGTGGTTAATTCATCTGAATCATGGCTTTCATTTTCATAAGCGTCGTAAAGTTTCAGGGCTTCATGTGGGTCTACCCCCAGGCATGCGGCGTAAGAAGCAATATAGCCTTTGACATACGGTTTAGCCGGGATTTTCTCAAATTTATTTTTTTCGAGGTACTCCAGATATATTTTGGTGATCTTGGTCATTTCGGCTATGTCGCTCAAACTCAGGTTCTGGGCTTTTCTACATTTTCTCAGATAGTCACCGGTGGTTTGCATGGCTCATTTCCAAACTTCATTTATTTGTAAGCGTTTTCGAGAACCTACCTATCCGACTACCAAAATGGCATGTTTTGGGACCATTTTGGCCAAAAAATGAGATTCATAATCCTGAAAGGCTGAGATTGTTCAGCCATAGCTATTTTACCAGTATAATCGGTTCTTTATCGGATATACCCTTGAGATTGACTTGATCGAGTGGCAAGCCGATCAGTGGTACTTCCGCATCGTGGATCCCACTGGTAAGGCTCTTGCCACGGATCTTTCCTCCATTTGAAGATCCGTTGAGACGCAGTATTTTGACCTTGACTGGCCTCAATCAATGCAAGGAGCCCCCCCTTCATTTGCTATGACGAGATGAAATGAACTAAATTCTAGCGCAAAAGTCAAGAATTTATTCAGTTGCGAAATCCCGGTTTTGCGGATTCGGTTCTTTACTCATTGTAATAATTCATATTATAGCACGATATCATAAATCAGTAATATCCTGATTTTTTTCAAAAGGATTCCGGAACCTATTCTGGTAACATTGATAGGGCGTATTTTCAAACGCGAAGAGATGGCCGAACTCATTGGGCATGCGCATGCCGCAAGAGATGAGATGAAACAAATCGCTAATGATTTCAGACTGCTCGCCCGATCCACTGCTGTTCCCACGCCGGCGATGGATCGCCTCTCCGCGCACTTGGACCCGGATGTCCAGCCCGTCGCTGACGGTAGTTCGCGGATTGCAATGAGGTGGCACGGTGTATAGGCCGGATGGAACGCTAGATTAAGGTCATCATAACAGCAAATACACATTGTAAGAAATGCGGCAATCGAGGATAAACATTATGTTTGAGGAATTAAAAAAAATAAATACGCGTCCGGAACCGTTTCAATTTTATACCGCGAATACGCTATGGACCGACGAACACACATCACAGCAGATGCTTGCGTATCATCTGAATGAGTCGGTCGACCTGTCCTCGCGCAACAAGGATTTTATTGGCCGCTCCGTAAAATGGATTGTTTCTCATTTCGCAATAAACCGGCAAACAGCTATTGCTGATTTTGGATGTGGCCCGGGTCTGTATACAACCCCGTTCGCCGAACGTGGGGCGGATGTCACAGGCATTGATTTTTCTGAGCGTTCCATACGCTACGCCGAGGAATCGGCCGCCCGAAAATCACTGGTCGTTGATTATGTATGCCGGGACTATCTTGAATATGAGACGGTAAAACGGTTTGATCTCATCACGATGATCATGTGTGACTTTTGTGCCCTGAGCCCGATCCAGAGGAAAACATTATTGGCCCGGTTTCACAGCCTGCTGAAAACTGACGGCGCGGTGTTGCTGGATGTGTATTCCTTGAACGCTTATAACCAGAGAGAGGAAGCTTCAACATACGAGCACCGGCAGCTCGACGGCTTCTGGTCCCAGGAAGATTATTACGGATTTTTGAACACTTTCAAATATGACGATGAAAAAGTCATACTTGATAAATACACCATCATCGAAAAAGCGCGCACTCGGACCGTATACAACTGGCTTCAGTATTTCAGTCCGGTGACCCTAAGGCAGGAATTCGAGGATAACGGATTTAAAATAGATGAAGTTTATACTGATGTCGCCGGCACCGCGTTTGACTCAAAATCAGGGGAATTTGCCGTAGTTGCCCGGAAATGAGAATTAACCATAAAATCGTTCCCGGTATGAATAAATATCGCCAACACTTCAAATACCTAGGATGTCCCCACATTGCAGACGAAGCATGTCTGTACTGGCATTGAATACCTACTATCAGTAAAATTTACCAAAATGCGGTTAATTTTAAAAAGCACTCTTTTCGTCGATTTCGTAATTTACAATAGAAATTCAACACCTTATATGTTGGTAGAATTTGGCACATTTAATGCTCAAGTGCTCGTCAAACAGCAAGAAAAATTAATAGGTTTCGATTTATTTTGAATTCAAAAATCAGCTGGTGTTGGACGGAGCTGAAGTTCCGAAAAAAAGGTGCTTCGGATGTCAATTCATTAAAATGACGAAACGGTGAGGTTTGAAATGAGCACGATTAAGGCAACTAGAAGATATGAACTGGACTGGCTGCGCGCATTGGCCGTAATGGTGGTTTTTCTCTATCACAGCACCCGATTTTTTAATCTGGGTGATTGGCATTTGAAAAACGTCAATACTTACGTCTGGTTGGAAATCTGGAACGTATTCGCCACCCGCTGGATGATGCCGCTTTTTTTCATCATCTCCGGTGCGAGCCTGTTTTATGCGATCGGCAAATCCGCCGTTTGGCGGAAATTCTATGTCGATAAGTTTTCAAGGCTGATGATTCCGCTGATAGTCGGCTCGGTCACCCACAGCGCCCTGCAGGTATACCTGGAGAGATCATCGCACGGCCAATTCACCGGCTCATTCTTTTCATTTTTACCCGAATATTTCAGCGGTGTTTATTTGGGGATCGGCATGCCGGGAAACTTCGCATTTCACGGTATGCACCTCTGGTACCTGCTATTTTTATTTCTTTACAGCCTGTTATGCTACCGCTTGTTTGTTTGGTTAAAAGGGGACGGTCGCAATATTTTGGATCGGATCACGTCATTGTTAGCCGTCCCGGGATTGATGTATCTGGGCTTCCCGGCTCCGCTGCTGATCATGAAAGCTTTTATTCCAGGAGCCGTTATGGATGTCGGCAATGGTGGCTGGGGGTTCCTGTATTATATCTGGTTTTTGATAGCGGGATTTATCATTGTGTCCGGCAAGCGGCTCCAACAGCACATGATGAATCAACGTTGGGTATCGCTAATATTGGGGGTGGGTTTATCGTCCGCCCACCTGTTCCAGTTGTTTTCCCCGTCACGCCTGGTTTTTCCGCCCGGAATCAGTGATTGGGTCTATACGCTGCTCTCATTTTTCAGCGCCTGGTGCTGGTTGTTTGTCATCCTCGGATTCGGTATGCGGTACCTGGCTGTTGATCGTCCCTGGCTGCGAGCCGTGAGTGAAGCCGGGATGCCGTTTTATATTCTGCATCAGACCGTCTTATTGGCGGTTGGCTATTTCGTGATACCATGGGCAATTCATGACGCCGCCAAATGGCTGATCATATTTTTCGCTTCCTTCATCGTCATCATTGCTGTATATACCCTTCTTATTCGGAAGTTTGACTGGATGCGCTTTTTATTCGGGATGAAGACGATCCATTCTGTTTTTGCTGGCTTTCGCAACAGAACAGCTTTACTTATTCCACAGGTCCTGTTTATTGGATTGATCATTTTTACAGCGCTGAACTCAGACCAAAATTATTCCGCCATGTCCATCACCTACGATTCTGAAACAGACACTTTACTAGGTGTCGAATCAATCACGCGCAAATCGTCAACCGGAGTTCGGGTGGTTAAAGATGGAGAGGCTGCGAGCGGCCGGGCCATCGAATTTTTTTCAGGTGCGAACCAGCATGCTGAGTCGCAACCCGAGGTTTTTGTTGAAATGCGCTTTGCGGCGCCGGCGGGGCGATACCTTGTCTGGATGCGAGGTAAAACCGACGAAAACAACGGGTATACCGATTCCGTCTGGGTGCAGGTGGACGATCAAATCGGGAGTCGAACCCGAAGTGTCCGGATGGGAAATTGGCTCGATGTTCACCCGGCCGGTGTCTACGGTTGGGCAGGTGATACCGATGACCCCGTTGCGGTTTCATTGAAGCACACCGGAGATCACACGATCCGCATTCAACCGCGTCAAACACCGCACCGGATTGACCAGATCTGGTTGAGTCGATCTCAGCATCGCATGCCGAACACGACGGAGCCCATACCGTGATTGGAGGAAAAAAATTCACTTGGGTCTATCCCCGAGGTCTGATTAAGGAGACAATATTTGCCAGCTGTGTTCATGTGTCGGGTGTCGGGTGTCGGGTTTCGAGTGTCAGCTGTCAGACCGACCGCCGGCCAAAAGAACGGTCGGTCAAATCGAAAATGAAACTTCAAAAAGCAAATTTTAGATTTTGGAATGCGGATTTCGGATTTAAGGTATTCTGTCTTTTTAAAAAGAATGAGCAAAGCGATTCCACCATTCGACATTCTGCGGTTCGATATTCGATATTCTGCGGTTCGCTTTCAATGTTCACACGAGGTATCAGGTTCTTTTTCCCGACACCTGAAACCTGACACCCGAAAACATAAACAGCATGGACAGATCGCATAGTCGATAATCTCCGATCTGGCCCAAATAATCAGAATTACCGCGAGAAAATTATCCGAATATTCACAGGAGGCTACCGTGCGCAAAGACAAACCAAGTCGGACGGCGTACAAGGTTGCCCTGAGCATCGTGACACTGGGGGCCAAACCGGAGATGGATGAAATTCTTCCCCCGGGCATTGTACCGGCAACGGAGAAATTACTGGTTGCATCCGGTGCAGCCGGCGCCAGAACTGTGCGCTGGGCACGTTCCCAAAGGATGGTATCAGTCTACGAAGCCTTTGACTGGATGCTGCCGGGTCAGTTTGAGGCCTTTGGCCACAGAAAGGCCTTCTGTGAACGCCAGGTAAAGGACGGCATTGGCGCCGGCGCTACCCAAATTCTTGTCCTGGGGGCCGGTTATGACACGCTGGCATGGCGGTTGGCTTCGGAGTTTTCCGGAGTACAGTTTTTTGAAATCGATCACCCGGCGACCGCCCGTCTCAAGGATAGAGGCATCGGTGCGATGGGGCGGCGGGAAAATCTATACTTGATTGCGGAAGATCTCGGCAAACAAAAACTTGTTGATGTTCTTGACAACACCGAGCGATGGGACCCGCACGCCAACAGCGTCATCATAGCGGAGGGACTTGTGATGTACCTGGATCCTGAGGCGGTGCATAATCTATTTTGCCAATGTGCCGAGGTTGCCGGAGCCGGCAGCCGGATAGCATTTTCCTATATCCCCACCGGTGCCGATGGTCGGCCGGACGCCGGCCCATGGACCGGCCTGATGATATGGCTTCAGAAGGCCGCCGGGGAGCCATGGCTCTGGAGCGTGCGTCCCGATGAGCTTGGCCCGTTTCTATCACAAACCGGTTGGTGCCACATTCCGGAACCCTCGGGAGCCAGGGACAAAAACGGTGTGGAATTTTTTGTGGCGGCTACCAAATAGCACTGATAAGGACTTAAATGAGGCTATCCGCTCATTTTTCTGATTTTTGGATCCCATGGATTGTAATAATTGGTATTTAACTCAATTGAGTTGTAACCTTTGAGGCCGATCTTCCGTCTTACGATCAAATAATATCAAAAAGGAGGATCTTTTCATGAAGACAACAATGGATAAAACGGCAGAAACGGTTTTAGAGGATAGAATTGAGAGTCTGGTTGCCATTGCCGCTGCGACTGCGGCAAATTGTATACCGTGCTTTGAGCACCTTTATGAAAAAGCTATCAATTCAGGCCTTACTTTTGAAGAAATCAGGCGAGTCTCGGAAATTGCCGGTCAGGTAAAAAAGGGTGCCCATATTGCCCTGACAAACAGCATCAATGAACTCATCGGGATAAAAGAATATCGTGATATGCCGTGCGACCAATCGGTGATTAAATCCTGCAGCTGTTAACGATGAATGGCGTCATTGGAGTTCGCCTGTGCTTGAGGCCGGTAGTATTGGTGTGCGGTGAACTCTGCCCAACTTTTACAGATGAATTAACTTACGATAAATACTTAATTCTTTAGCTTGTTCAAATTGCCTGAATTCGGTTGATTTCTCCAAGCAGATGCAGGATGCTTGATACTTGATGCTGGTTGTCTAAATGAACACTATCGAAGAATTCAAATACATCCAGGATCCAGCACCCAGTATCCAGAATCAAGTATCCAGAATTCAGAATCAAGTATCCAGAATCGAGCATCCAGAATCCAGTATCCAGCATCCAGTATCCAGGATCGGTCAATACCGGTAACGGTTTCCATTGCAGCAGATAAGTTTGTTTTAAAAATTTATGCAACTACGGGGTGTAATATGGCATTTCGAAACCGTTGGATCAACCTTTTGAACCAAGCGGCAACCGGCACCAAAAAGACCCGGATGCTGCTGACGCCGGTCGGTGCGACGTTGTTCGGTGCATTCACGGCCTTGTTTGTGGTTGCCGCTATGTTGGCTGACAGGGTGTTAAGCCTGCCGCGTCTCCTACCGGAGGGCGCAAGGCTTCCGGTATCGGTTCCCATTGTTGCTGCCGGGCTCGCCGTCACGGCTTGGTCTGTGTTTCATTTTCTGAAAGTGAAGGGAACGCCTGTTCCCTTCAATCCCCCACCGAAAGTCGTCGACACAGGCCCCTACCGGTACGTGCGAAATCCCATGCTGTCGGGAGTTTTTTTGTTTTTGTTCGGTATAGGATTCATAGTGAATTCGGTTTCCCTGGTGTTCTTCTTCACGCCGCTTTATATGTTGATTAATGTCTGGGAATTGAAAAAGATCGAGGAGCCTGAACTGATCAAGCGTTTGGGGGACGACTATATCGCATACCGAAATAATACACCCATGTTTATTCCCGGATTCAGGCTAAAATCAAATTAGGTTGACGGACCAGCCGCACTATTCCTCTCGTTTCCATGTTCGAACCCCAAACAGGCTTGATTGTCACTCTGCGCTCTCTTTTGAAACTACATTTAAAGCGAACCGCAGAATATCGAATATCGAACCGCAGAATGTCGAAGGGTGGAATCGCTTTGCTCAGTCTTTTTAATAAGATCGATAGAATACC
>Ga0209146_1000154_pt1 | contig 23181 bp, 19 predicted proteins | sample WorMetLIZAISLAND_2_FD_187402 | JGI IMG/M metagenome (GOLD analysis project Ga0209146, IMG submission 187402) | Marine gutless worms symbiont microbial communities from Max Planck institute for Marine Microbiology, Germany - Olavius geniculatus... | ecosystem: Host-associated > Annelida >...
TTTTTGTGATGGGTAGAATAGACGGCATCACCAGTGGCAGGGGCCTGTGTATGAGCGCCGGTGTCCACTTCCCTGAAGAAGGTATTGTGATGACCGACTTCAACCTGCCGCATCTAATGAAAATGTTATTCGATCTGGAACTCTTCAGGTTCAGACAGGTCTTCTCCTACTCGGATGTGGTCCCCATCATGATTAAAGTGCGCGATAGCCTGGCCGGGCGGGTCATCAACGACCGCTTGATATGGAAAGGACTTACCAGGGACGACAAGCAAAAATTGAACAAAGGTTTCACCTATGCCAAATCCATCCTGGAAAATGCCGGTGCCAAAAAGGTTTACCGGAGCTGGTACCTGGCGGCACATCCGGGTGGAACCGTTAAAATCGGCGAACACGTGGACACAAACTTGAAAACACGCTTCGACAATCTTTACGTATGCGACTGTTCCGTAATTCCTGAAGAATGGGGCCTGCCCCCCACAATGACGCTGCTCGGCCTCGGAAAACGCCTTGCCAAGCATTTGGCCGGGGAAGAAGCGGTTTCCGATGACCAGGAAACAACCGCCTCAACCATAAAAAAGATGCCCGTGCGAGACGATGTGGCCGCTTAGTGCATGTATTCACATTTATTGATACGTTTTTTGGATCATTTTTTTGTTCACCGCGGAGCTCGCTGACAGCGCAGAGAAAAACAAATATTAGGCTGGCTTCAGGCTTCGCCTCCGGCTACGACCCGACAAGCCGCCAGAAAAACTAAAAAAATAGACTGGAGCCGTGCTGTTTCTGATATAACCTCTGCGATCTCTGCGATCTCTGCGGTGAAATTGTTATACGTCACCGTATTTATGAAATCGTGTACTTAGTTATACCGCTTGCCATGATAACATTCCAAATGCTGTAGGCGGCAGCGGGTTTGTTTTTCAAAATGCCACATCAATCCTACGCATACCCTTTGCCCGGCTGGATTGATGATGATGGAGGACCTTTTTAATGAACACGATGCAACCCCAGTCCAATAAGCCGGCGGGCATTCAGAAAGCACCCCATCCTGCAAAGGAAAGTGATGCGATCCTGAGCGCCATCCTCCGCGACGTTCTCGAGACGCGCGAGGTCAGGCAGTTGTTGATCACGGTGGTGCCCGCATTTTTGAATGTCTGGGCCGGACAAAGCTGGTGGAAAAAGACATTGTCGAAAGCGGCCGGTTCCAGTGTGGCCAAACAACTGTCGCGGAAGGATGATGTCTTGGAAAAAAATGAGATTGCAGCGTTGTTCGACAACGAGGCGTTTATCAACAATCTTACCCTGCAACTGCCCGGCATCGTCAATGGTATTTTCGACGCCCTTGCAGCCGGCGTACGCCGCATCGAGGGACTGCCGGCCGAGGAAAAGAAGAGATTGTTTGAGGATATATTGATTCACACCGGCCAAGGGCGATCCGGGGAAATGTTGACCCGTTGCGCCCGAATGCTGGTGGACATACATACGGTGGATCCGGAGTTTATGGCGCACACCCTTGCGCCCGGCATCAATAAATGGCTGGAATCGATGGATTTTGCAGAAATCAAGGAAGCACTCGAGGATTCTCAGCAGGGTGCCCTGGCGCTGGTTCGCATGGTCAATGACGCGGTCTGGCAATATCCCTCCAAAGTCATTGGCATCTTCTCCCTGCTGCCGTCAATTGCCAACATGGCCGCCGGCGCGACTGAGATAACCGTGGGAAAACTGAACGGCCTGTCACCGGACCTGCTGACCGATGTTATTATTTCCCTGCTGAGAGAAATCGATGGCAAAGCGGTTGCCGGACTGGTGAATGAAGTGAATGAGATCGGGCGCAAAGTTCACACCGGCAGTGCCCTTCTGGGGGAGCCGGGATCGCCGCAAATGCCCAAGGTCCTGGCACAAAAACTGGAAGAGGTGGTCTCGGAGACAGACCCGACTGTTTTCTGGAAAGGCCGGATCGGTCTGGCTGAAATCAAGGCCGCCTTTGACGAAGCCCTGTCCAACGCGGTAGCGCAGCATCCGGATTTTCTCAGGCTCGGTATGAGCCGAGTCCCGGAGTTGACCAATATCCGCCTGCGTACCAGAAACCGGCTGGTGTCCCGCCTGGGGTCGCTGGATGATACCGAGTTAAGTGATTTACTGAGCCTGTCATTATCCACCCTGGATGTCCAGGAAGTTGCGGAGTTGATCAATAACTACCTGCAACTGGCCAATCGTCTGTATGAAGTAAAACCGGAGGTTTGCACTGAAATCGTGAACCAGTTCGTGAATGCCGTGGATCCCTTTGAGATCGGCGAGGCGATCAAACTGGCGTTTGCCGAGATGCGGGATGAACTCAGACCGATAGCGCGCAGTGTGGTTCCGGGCGTAGTGGAATGGGTATGCGATGTCCTCCAGCCGGAAGAGGACGAATATGAAGACAACGCGGCCCGGGCGCGTGAGGCCCTGCGCACGTTATTGATGGCCGAGGAGGTCTAGCCCATGAAAACATTTTATGAAGCAGCAACCCGGGTGCAGTGCGACGCGATTGCCAACTGGAAATCATCCGGAAAACCGGTTGTCGGCTACACCTGCTCCTATACGCCGGCGGAAATATTTTATGCGGCAGATATCCTGCCGTCAGGCTGCGGGGAATAGAGACTGAAGGCATGGAAGTGGGCGATACCTATTTCGGCCCCTTTATCTGCAGCTTTCCCAAATGTATCTTGCAGCTGGCTGGAAAAGGGAAATTCTCTTTTCTTGACGGGGCTATCATCACGCCGGGATGCGATGGCATGCGCCGGCTGGATGAGTGCTGGCGCAAGGCCGGCGAGGACTACGACGGTATCGTGCCGGACTTTTTTTACTACTTCGATGTCCCCCACAAATCTGAAAACCACGGGATGGCGTGGTTTATCGAAGAAATCAAGGCATTGATCAAGCAGGTGGAAAAGCATTTTGGTGTTTCCATCACCTGCGAAAAGCTCAACGCGGCCATCAAGGCGTTCAACAAGGGGCGCAAGTTGCTGAAAGAAATCGAGGACCTTCGGTCCCGGGATGATGTACTGGTGTCCGGCACCGACGTCTTCGCCGCTACAGTCGCCGGCACGGTCATGCCCCGCAATGAGTATACGAAAGCGCTGGAAACATGGGTGACACGGTTGAAAAAGCGTAAAACATCCTTAAGCAGGGGGAAAAAAGGCTCATGCTGGTGGGCAGCATCAGCGACGAGATCGACCTGTTCGAAATGCTGGAAAGCAATACCGACGCTATCGTTGTCGCTGAAAACCTCTGTTTCGGCCTCCGCTTCGAAGGCCGCGAAATACCGGAAACCGGTGATCCCATCGAGGCTTTGGCTACCCATTATCTGGCCAGATCGGTTTGTCCGCGCATGTTCGGCAAGTACAAAGAGCGGTTGGCAACGTTGAAAGAAAAGATCACTCAAGCTCAGGTTGATGGTGTTGTGATGCAGAATATCCGCTTCTGTGACTTGCACGGCGCGGAGAACTCTCTGTTTGAACGCGACCTGGAAGCCATTGGCATTCCGTGCTTGATAGTCGAGCGGGAATACGGACCGCTGATCGACATCGGACGAATGAAGCTGCGCATCAATGCATATCTCGAGCGGATCGAAACCTTGAAAGAGAGCGCAGCTGCCAGGGAAACATTGCGTGCCGGGTGAGCCGCCGGCAATACCGGATCAAGCGCTCTGCAGCACCTCAGATTCCAAGTGGAATGATGGAATTGTGGAATAATGGAATATTGGGAATCAAAAACGGAAGATGGGCTGAATTTTAATTCTGGTTCGTACCATCATTATGAGATCAGATCTCACTCCGCTAAACCCAGTATTCCAACATTCCAGCATTCCATCATTCCGTTTTCGCTTGAAGCAGGATTCACGCCAGAGCCGATTGTATCTGACCTGACCCAAAGGACCAGGTTTTCTGCAATAAAACGCTATCTCAAAGGGAGAGATGTTTATGAGACCGGAAATCCATGAATACAATTATGATTGGATGATGGGGCAAACATTGAAGGCGGCGTCACGGGTGGTCGCGGGCACCGCCAAAGAGACCGAGCTGACCTTGAAGTATATCCCCAGTGTCAGGGGCGTGGCCGAGTCGTTTATCAATGCCGGACCAACCGGCATTCAGTTCCTGGCCCTTTTGGCCGCATATTACGAGAACATTCTAACCGCCCGTGACAATGGCAAGATGATTGTTGGAACCACCTTCTGCAACTCGCCGGCGATTCTGCATGCCATGGACATTGTCCCGGTGACCTTTGAGGTTCTGACAGCTGTCGGTGGTCTGGTCTGGAAAAGAGGGATGTTCGATTACATGGATTATTGCGTGGAGGTAGGCATGCCGGAGACATCGTGCTCCTCGCAGCGCGGATTCATGGGCGCCGTCCTGGCAAATCTGACCGAGAAACTGGATTTCGTCATCTGCGACACACCGGGCGTGTGCGACACCAACGCCAATGCCTTCGCCTTTGTCTCCAGCTACCAGGACATTCCGTACTTTCAATTGAACTATCCCAGTACCCTCGGAGACGATCGCAGCCAGCAGTATCATATCGACGACTACAAGGAAATGATCCGGTTTATCGAGACACATAGCAGCCGGAAACTCGATTATAACCGGCTAAAAGCAGTACTTGAGGAAGTCAACAAGCAGGATGAAATCACCGCCGATATCGAAGACATGCTCCTGATGAAACCCACCCCGATCCCGCCAATCTTCAACTTGATCCTTTACGCCGGACGCTTCCTTTTTTCCGGGCATGCAGAATACACAAAACTCCTCGAAGTCATGCGTGCCTCATCACTGCAACGAATGAAAGACGGCACACCAGGCCTGAAGGCCGGCCAGGAAAAGCTCCGTGTGTTCATGGCCTATATCGATCATTACACCGTAGATATGAATTTTTATGATTACTTTGAAGCGCGCGGCATTGCCCACGTCGGTTCCATCCTGACCCGAAATTTTAGAGACAACAACAGGTACGTCGAAGACATGCCCGGCACCGCCTACGGCGTCGACACATCGAGCCCTGAAGCAATGTTGGACAGCATTGCGCAGATGAACGGGCGCCTGCCCATGGTCCGATCGATCCGCGGACCCTACGACCAGCCCGGGATGTGGCTGGAAGAGTCTTTGGCCTGCGCTCATCTGTATCAAGCGGATTGTGTGGTTTACAACGGCACACCGGGATGCCGGAACACGTGGGGTATGGTGAAACCGTTTGCCCGCGATATGGAAAAGCATGGATTCCCGGCCCACATCATGTACGACGATGCTTTTGACGACCGCGTTGAATCCTGGGACGCCACCAGGGAACGTCTTGATGAATTTTTTAAAGTACGGGGGTTGCTATGACTATCGTTGCCGGATGTGATGTCGGCTCATTGACATCGAAGACCGTTTTGATGAAGAACGGAAAAATCATTGGAAGCAGTATTATCAAATCAAAACCACGTCCCCAGGATTCCGCGCAACTGGCGATGGCCGGTGCCCTTGAATCTGCCGGCGTTGCCATGGCTGATATCGGCTATTGTATTGGAACCGGATACGGGCGCGAGAAAATTCCGTTTGTAAATGAAGTGAAATCCGAGATTGCGTGTCATGGGAAAGGCGCGCGCTGGCTGCTGCCGTCCGTTCGGACCGTCATCGATATCGGTGGCCAGGATTGTAAAGCCATGAAGATAGACCGTGATGGGAATGTCCAGCGATTCATGGCCAACGACAAGTGTGCCTCGGGAACAGGCCGTTTTCTGGAAGTGATGGCAAGGGTTCTTAATGTGGGCATCGATGACTTGGGGCGCATGTCTTTAAAAGCTAAGGAGCCGATTACGCTGGCTTCGACTTGCACGGTCTGGGCCCAGGCCGACGTCATTAAATCCGTCAATTCGGGGGTTCCGGTTGAAGATATCGGTGCCGGAATCAATACCGCCATGGCTGCCCGGGTTGCCATCCTGGTAAACGCCGTTAAGCCGGAGGGCGATATTTTCATGACCGGCGGGGTTGCTAAAAATGTGGGCGTCCTTGCAACGCTGGAGAAGCTGATCGGTAAAAGGATTAAAAAAGCGCGCAAAGCCGATCCGCAAATGGCCGGAGCCATTGGGGCGGCGTTGCTGTCCCAGGAAAGAGTCAATGGCAACATGAAGATGGCCTCTTAAAATTTTCAACTGATCGCGTGCCATATGTTGGGTTTCGATCCGAGTATCGAACTGGCAACATTGGACGGATATTCGTAGGTTGGTCCGCCGGAGGCGGAGAAACCCAACATAACATGTGTGGATCTCAACCCAACCTACAATCAAAACCAATGATCTGGTTAATTGAGAAAGCCTTATTTTGGTTTATATAATCTTAAAACTATATGCAACAGCAATCACTAGTTAGGAGAAACGATTATGATAGTAGCCGGATGTGACATCGGCTCCCTGACCGCCAAAGCGCTTATCATGGAGAAGGGACAGGTGTTGTCCGATGCGGTGATGCGGGCGACTGTACGGCCGGCAGATTCAGCCAATGCTGTCATGCAAATCGCATTGGATAAAGCCGGGATGACCATGGATCGAGTTGACTACGTGGTCGGCACCGGATATGGCCGCGAGCAGATTCCTTTTGTGGACAGTGTGGAGTCTGAAATCTCCTGTCATGCCAAAGGGGCCTGGCGGGTCTCGCCTTCGGTAAGGATGGTGATCGACATCGGAGGCCAGGATGCCAAGGCCACCCGGATGGATGACAGCGGTGCCGTAGCGCGCTATATCTACAATGATAAATGCGCCTCCGGAACCGGCCGGTTCCTGGAAGTCATGGCCGACGCCCTTGAAGTACCCTTGGATGATATGGGCCGCCTCGGGACGACGTCTAAAGAAAAACTAACCATTTCCAACCAGTGTGTTATCTTCGCCGAGACCGAAGTGGTGTCGCTGGTCAATGAAGGGAAAGATACGGCCGACATCGTCAACGCCCTTCACCATGCCTTGGCCAAACGCGTAGCCTCTTTGGCCAGGAGCATTGAAGTAAAGCAAGACGTGGTCATGACCGGGGGGGCAAAGAACTCAGGCGTGTTCCAAGCGCTCTCCGAAGCGTTGAACCTGGAGTTGAAAGCCCTGGATGGAGTTGACCCCCAGATCATGGGCGCTCTGGGTGCCGCTTTATATGCAGAAGAAAAGGCCGCTGCGCTGAAAAAAGCTGGTTAGGCCGGTTTATTGCGCGTTTCCCTGACATATTCAGACCAAATGAAAATATATGGGGCTTTTTGACACATACCATCAGGAGATATTGACCTACCTGAAGCAAAAGCGTCGCGAGGGGGCGGTAACCGAATTCGACTATCGCGGCCGAACTGACTGGCCAATATCGAAAAACCGAAACCTGGTGCTTGCTCAGGATACTGCCGTGGAACTGGGTGATCCAAAGAGCGTATCCACATCGTTCCTTTTGTGGACCAATGATTATAGAAGTCTGCGGCACAACCGGATCACGGTTGTGGGCCCCGATTTACCCGACATAACCACAAAACAGAGCTCCTTCGGCAAAATTGTTATCGTTGGTGGCGAGGACTTCAACGAAGAGAACAGTTATGACCGATATCGGGCGTTGGAACTGGTGCGTTACGATTTGCACCTCAAAGGCTACATGATGCGCGGGGTGTCGCAATACCAGCGTGAATGGAGCCGCATCAGCCAAAAAGCCATTGAAGACAATTTTTCGTTTCATACCCTCGGCGGCGCTTTGATCGACCGGTTTCTGGAATTAGACTTCGTGCGTTCGGTCGAGGTCGTCTTCATCACCGCCAGCCGGAGGGACGTTCTGTTGATGCAAAGCATATCCGACCGGGTCCTGCGGATTATGCGCGCTATGAACAAAATGGCCGAGGAACTGTCTTTTGACTGCGACACGTGTGAATATGCAGAAGTGTGCGATGATGTGGCCGAACTGAGGTCCATGCGGCAAACATTAAAAAAACGAGGGGCGAATGGGCATGCCCGATCCCAATAATAGAAAATCAAAGGTGGTTGCCGTGTGCGGCAAAGGGGGCGTCGGCAAGACATCCCTCAGCGCCGCCATTGTAAAATTATTGACTGCAAGTCATGAAAACAGCGTATTGGCCATCGATGCCGACCCTGCCGTAGGGCTGGCCACGTCTTTGGATATTAAGATTTCAAAAACCGTCGATGACATACGCAACGACATCATCCAGCGCGTGCAGTCCGGCGATACAAGCAGCAAGGCGGAAATGCTGAACATGCTCGATTATGAAATGCTGTCTGCGGTCGAGGAGCGAAAGAATCTGGCTTTCCTGGCCATCGGCCGCCCGGAAAGAGAGGGCTGTTATTGCCAGGTAAACCACATACTCAAGGATGTCATCGCTTCGATCGCCGACAATTTCGATTATGTGGTAATCGATGGCGAAGCCGGCATCGAACAAGTCAACCGGCGGGTGATGCAACGCGTAACGCACATGATCCTGGTATCAGATGTTTCGGCAAAAGGCCTGAATGTTGTTAAAACAATCAAAGATGTTGTCGACGATGCCATCGAATACGAAAAAATAGGACTCATATTGAACCGGCTGCACAGCGAAACAGAGCGGTCACAGGTGTGCGTTCCCCCGGAACTCGAATGTATCGGGTGGGTGCCGGAAGACGACACCATCCGGTCATTTGATATCGAGGGTAGAAGCATCCTGGAGATCCCGGATTGTCCGGCTGTGCATGCATTGAGAAAATGCCTTTCTGCAGTGGAACTGCTGCCATCACCCCAACCCGGACAAGCCGGAAATGAATAATGATTATTGAAGATTGAAGATTTATGGTATCGCTTCAGGCTTGGGGCTTCGCTCTTCGAGCTACGACCCCACAGGTCGCTCTTTGGGCTTCGCTTTTAGCTACGACCCAACGCGTCGAGCTACGACCCCACACGTCACCTTCGGCTTGGGGCTTCGCCCTTTGGGCTTCGCTTTCAGCTACGACCCAACGCGTCGGGCTACGACCCCACAAGACGACCCGACAGGCCGCTCTGTCAATTATATCGCAATCGATCGTTTAACTTTCATCCATTTTAAAAAGTTGGCACCAAAATTTTTATCAGTAAACGACCGCATACTGTGTGATTACTCCGGTTTAATTCCCATAAAGGAATTCGTTACAATTTAGTCCTCCAATTGGCTTATAAATTGATCCACTGATAGCGTTTGTCCTAACAGGGGGAATATTTTCTGCTCTGAATGATTTTGTTCTTCCTCTGAATTGGCAGCTGTAGCATCTTGTATTATTGTAACACCATAACCCCGATCATAGGCTGTACGGGCAGTGCTTTCAACACAGAAATTGGTTAAAAACCCACCGATAACAACATTTTTTATATTGCCCTGCTTTAAAAATTCGTCCAAATTGGTTTTATTAAAACCACATAAGGTGCACTTACCGCCGACAACCTTATCCCCTTCCTGGGGTTTTAGTTCGTCAATGATCTCTGCTCCCCAGCTTCCCTCACGAAAGGCATCGCCGTCTGCTACAGCTTTAACAATACCTTGCATTTGATGGTCTTCGAAATATTTTTCATTAAATACGAAGGGCGAATGTATAACCACAGCCCCCTTTTTACGAGCTTCCTCGGCCAGTTTCATGGCATTTGGAATCGTATTTTGGCGAGCAAGTTCACCCTTTACCCCATCATGTAATTTGCCACCTTCCTTACAAAAATCGTTTTGAAATTCTATAAGTACCACTGCTGTCTCTTTTGCCTTCATTTTGCTGCCTCCTTTCAATTAAATAAAATTAATTTGAGAGGTAATGTGAAATGACGTTAGAAACACATAACAATCTTAATTTCTGTAACAGGTTCTAAAATTTTTGTCAAAAAAGCGGATTATCAGCAATTTCGATCGCCAAATCAACCCATTTTTGATGATTTTTAAATCCCGTTATGAAACGCTCCGGTATCCCGCTCAGGCCTGTCTGCGCCCCGCTCAGCGCCCCTGTCAGCGTGCCGCGCGCCTGGTTGTTGCCGCCCGAGTTGATCGCAGTGAGCATCGCGTCCTCAAAAGAATCCGGAAAACGGGCAGCGATGGAGAAGGCAGCGGGCATTGCCATCATCAGCGGACAGGCCATGCCGTATACCTTGGAGACTGCTTCCGGCGGTTCGATCCGAATCCGTGGATCCTGAGCCGCTTCAACCCACCAGCCCATTCCCAGCAGGACATCCGGGAAAGGTAAATTCAGGGTCGGTTGTTCCGGGGCGAGGTTGTCCTTGCGCTCCTCAGCCAACACCGCATGGGTAAAAGGCAGCTTGCCATCTTTGATCAAATCGCGCATGGCCCAGCCAATCTGACCGTCCAGCGGTGTACCGCTGATCACCGCTGCGACGACGACGCCATAGGCGGTCGAAGCGTTGACAATGGATGGATCAGCGTGGGTAAGTTTGGCACAATCCGTGCTGAGACGCCCCGCCTGCATTAAATCATTGGCATAGCGGGCGGCAATCACCACCGCCCTTTGGGCAGCCTCGGACGTCTCGGCAAAGGAGGCAAACCCCTCGCTGCGCCACGCCATGCCCTGTTTTTTGCGGGAATGCCAGATGTCGCGCACGGCCTGCTCGGTGAACCGTCCGCCGGATTCCGTCCCATCCAGGGTATCCAACAGCGCATCCAACCTGCGCGTATAGTCACTTTCCACATATTCGCCGCAATCCACAACGCTTTCGATAAGCAGCTGATTGAACTGGCCGGATTGGGAGACATCCCCCAGTTCCACGCCGACATGGTAGCGATTGGGGAGCACGGGGACGTAATCGGTGATCCGTCCCCCATACGCTTGCCGCATCTCGTCGAGGTCATAATACCAGTGCGGCCCCACGGCCATTGCATCGCCGATCAGCACCCCCATGACGGCACCGGCGGCGCGGTCCTGGGCGGGGGGCAGGTTCTCGGGCACTTTTATCTCGTTATCTAAGGAATTCATGTTTAAATATCTCCTTATTCCGGACAGGTCGGAATTGATTATTGATGATTGAATATTGAATATTTGAGGTTTGCCTTCGGCGGATCTATTTTATTCTGCCGCCACCTTCAAACCAGCTAAAATCAGATAATCAGATACCCAGCCGGGACAAGCTGATATTACGAATATCAAGAAGTTGAATTCAATTCCGATCATTGCAAACGCCTGTTTGCCATTGCTTCGCAAAGATGCTAACAAAAGTTATGAACAAATCGCGTGATACTTTTTTGGGTACTGTCTAATTATATAAGACCTACTAAAGCATCTTTCTTGGCACTCGCAGTCCCGAACCAGTTCATCATATGGCTTCAAGCTGATGACGAAAGTAGGCGACATTCGTAATCAATCCGGGCAGCAGCCATTGGAACAGCCGACACACTTGAACCACTTCATCCAGACCGGCATCGTTTTCTGCAGCCCGGCGGAGGGAATCTGAGGATAGGGCACCCGGATTGGGAAGCTGAGTGGCGACCACATTTGCGATCCGGTCGTGGCAATCCCGGCAGATGAGCTCATATGCTTCTGTCCCCGCTTTTTCCCGCAGATCCTTCCAGGCCAGGGCAAAGTAGCTCGGCCAGCGGGCAAAAGCCCGGTAATCGGTGTTGACGAAGGGCAACTGTAGGATGTTTTTAATGTCTTCGTATACAGCCTGGGTCGGTTCGTCCGCATGGTGGTATTCCATTAGCATAAACGGCACCTCAATGTCAGGTGCGTGCCGTCCCTTAAACGGCTCGGCTTCAGTCTTTCCCTGCATATCCCCTATCTCAAGCAAGTGCCTCGCGATGGTGGCAATCAGTACGTACAGTTGATTGCCGTGGGAAAACACCGTGTTCATCTGGTGGATGGCGTCAATTTCTCGCGGGGCGTACCCCGTTGTCGTGAGCGGTTCAATCATGGACGTTGGATTCAATTCTGCAGTTCGCGATTCGACGAAGTCACGCAAATCCATAAATGCTTCGACAAAAGGACGGCTTTGACACAAGGGCTTCAGTCCGCGCCACAGTTCGCCGAAAAAGGTCGGGTAATGGGCGTACGCCATGGTGACGACGCCCATCCAGGGCACCTGGAGCACCTGTTTGGTGTCTTCGTACCACGCGGCACGCTGACCGGATGCCAGGTATTCGGGCATCGGATGGATGGCGGGTATCGGATCAGGCCTGAGTCGTTCGAGGATGTTCACAATTTTTTCTCCTTCCGTAATTCCGTCATTAAATGACCACTTATAGTTGTGGACCCGAAATCTGTAGAAATTCGAAGCACGAATCCGCCGGGGGCGGACAAATATCAAATCCAAAAATTCAAATGTTCAAAACGATCGAGAACAAACGCTGAAAGCAAATCATGAAACTGCATCAAGCGCTGAATGTCGGATAGTGTCATTTTGGGGACTTTGTTTTGGTCATGGTATTTATTAATTTGAATTTGTTTCGAATTTCGTGCTTCGAATTTCGGATTTAAGTTCGTTGACTTGTTTCGGGCCCTCTGATTACCCGACAGCAGGAAACAGTTGATTCAGATGGGCATCGAACCGGACAAAATCGTTCTCGACATCCGGATTCTTGAGCACATCATAACAGGCAAAGGTTTTAAGCGGCGTCATCCCGAAAAACTTGAAATTGAGATGCATCGGCCAAAAAAGATCATCCACGCCTCGTCCGCCAAAAAACTCCTGATCAGGATCGTCAAACGATTCCAAGGGCGCATTGTAGGTGATTGACAGCATATACTTCTTGCCCGCCAAGGTACCACCGGATCCGTATTGCTTGGTGGCATCCTTGCGGGTGCGGCCATCCCCGTCGCATAAACGCCCGTCCATCCCGGCGCTGTAGATCTCGTCCATGTACTTCTTGAACGTCCAGGGCACGCCCATCCAGTTGCATGGGGTCTGCAGGATCTGGACATCCGCCCAGCGGTGCTTTTCGATCTCTTTGTCGATATTGTAATCATCCAGCATCGTGGTGAGCTGGATCTCGTAACCGTTGTCTTCCAGATGAGCTTTGGCCCGTTCGACTAGCGACCGGTTCAGCCGGCCTTCAGAGAAAGGCCACTGTTCATGAGCGTTGATGATAAATACGTTTTTCATTATCTCTCCTTATACAGACTCAATTTCGTAATGTTCAAACATCTCTCCACAAATTCAAGAATATTTTTCATCTACTTTTCCGCATTGTTAACGAGATGAGCGTCAAAATCATCAATCGAGTTCAGGGTTTGTGCCTTTTTTCAACCCGCGCAAAATATTACGGAATGTATCAGTCGGTTGAGCCCCGCTGATCGAGCCATATCCCTCGATCACGAACGTTGGTGCCGCGCTGAATCCATTCGTTTTGGCTTTCCTTGTGGTCGACTGAAGGCGGGGCAGATAGATATTACTCTCAAGCGCTGCATCCAAAGCCACCGCGTCAAGTCCCACACCTTTGGCAAGGTCCAGAATGACCTCCTGATCGCCTATATCTTTGCAGTCGGTGAAAAACGCCCGAAAAACGGCTTCGTGGTAAACCTCATATTTCCCATGTTCTTTGGCGAACTCACCGCCCTGCATCGCCATACGGGAATTGCTCATCAGCGGTTGTGGGCCGAACCGGACGCCCATCTTCTTGCCGCGCTCGTCAAGCTGCCGGAAGAAGGCTTCCGGGTTCATTCCAGGAAAGTAATCTTTCCAGAGGACACCCTCCGGCGGCGTATCGGGATGGATTTCGAAAGGCAGCCATTCATCAATGATGGTAAATTCCTGTTTCAACCGGTCGACAATACCTTTGCCGATATAGCAGAAGGGTCAGATATAGTCTGAGTAAATGGTAATTTTTATTGGGTCTATCCGGTCCTCCTTTATTTAAGTATGATGCGGAATTTAGGACGCAGATTTTCGCAGATGCACGCAGACGCCGACAAATTGAGGAATTGAGGAATTGAGAGATTGAGGAATTATAAAAACCGATTACCTTCAATTCCTAAATTCATGAATTCATGAATTCATGAATTCCTGAATCCCTAAATTGAGCCCAAACTTATCTGTGAAAATCTGTGAAGATCTGCGTCCCATGCTTTTTTCACTTGTCAAATACCCTCATAATTCCTGAGCGTCCCGGCCAGTATGACCGCGCTGGTTAAAAGCAGTTTACTTAGCCGCTAATATAGTTTATGTTATGAATAAATCAAGTACCTACTTATAAGTTAGGTACTTACAAAAAAGTGTGTATAGAGAAATGGAGTGAATAATGACCTATCAGTGTGATGTAAAAAAAGCGGGAGATGTCGAATTTAGGTGCTACTTTCAATTGGCCATGATGGTTATCGGCGGTAAATGGAAACCCAAAGTCCTGTTTCATTTGGGGCAAAACGATGTGGTTCGCTTCGGTGCCTTGCGCCGGGCTGTTTTCGGAATATCGGAGAAGATGTTGATCCAGAGTTTGAAAGAACTTGAAAAAGATGGTCTCGTGAATCGGAAAGTATACCGGCAGGTGCCGCCAAAGGTTGAATATTCCCTGACCGAAATTGGTCAGTCGTTTGTCCCGGTGTTAAATGCCATGTTCAATTGGGGGCAATCTTATGCGTCTTACCTGATCGCTCAACAAAAAAAGGGCGCTGACTATCAGATTGGCGACATTTTTGAGAACATCGAGGAACTGGTTCAAGTGAAGGAGGAACCTGCCACAGTTGGATAAAGGCCCCCGGACGACCGGTGAATTCCGGCATTAAACCACCACTTCCAGTGGTTGACCCGAAAAGGTCTAACCGATCCGGTGAGAGACCAATGAGGGTTGAAAAAATACGAAATTCGAATCCGCCGAAGGCGGACATATCTCAAATCCCAATGTCAAAACGTTCAAAACACGGATCAGATTATTTATCAGTTCCCAATGTGCCTGATTCAGTGACCGGTTTAATTCGGCGCACTAAGAAAGCAACGGTTACAAAAATAAGTGAGACCAACTGTTGAGCCATGAGTATGAAATAGCCTTCAATTCCCATAAGTGTGGCACAACTCACATTGCCTGATATCAGCCAAAGATCGGTATTAGATTGAAATGAGGAAGACCAAAACAAACCTGGAAGACCAGATCGCACCTTGCGGGATGAATTGTGCAATTTGTAGCCGGTACCTGTCCTACAGCAATAACCTGAAGCGGAGTCAATGCCCCGGTTGCCGACCCGCAAACAAAAAGTGTTCATATTTGTTCGAAAAGTGTACCGGAATTAATGGTGGTCTCAAAGGCAATGCAACCGCTGTCTTTTGTTTTGAATGTGTCCAGTACCCTTGCAAACAAATAAAACGCATGGACGATAGGTACACGGGTAATTACAAAATGAGTGTGAAGGATAATTTGGAGTTTATCAGCAAGGACGGGATTGAACATTTTTTAAAAGACCAAAACGAAAAATACTGTTGTTCAACATGCGGTGGCTTTATCTCCATTCACAATAGAAAATGCTTTAAGTGCGATACAATAACGAGACTGGTTCAAAAGCCCAACAGGAAATAGCTGACTTTCAACGTTACATTCCCAAACCGGATGAACCAGAAATATTAGCCACGAAGACACCAAGGCACAAAGAAAAAGATTTGTATAAAAAACTTCGTGTCCTGGTGGCTTCTTGGCGAAAATCATTTATTTGATAAATCCTGCGCGAACATGATGTGATCTCAAAAAATAGATACTAAGTTGCGGTTGCCGCGGTTTCCTTTCTTACTGCCATTGCGATTTTGGTGAGAATCGTAAAGATCAATAAGCCGACACCGTAAATTCCTAATGAGATCAATAATTCAGGGGCAGTGGGTACATACTCGACAACCTCATGGAGCGGAGTCGGAACAAAACCACCAGTTATCAAACCCAACCCCTTGTCAATCCATGTACCAGTGAACACTGCAGCACAAGCAACTGTCAGTATGGCTTGATTTCTTCGGGTTGAGGGGATGATCAGCAGCGCTAGGGCCGAGAACATCAGACCCAATGCCGTCCACATCCAGGGGACGAGAGCCGATCGTCCCTCCAGGCCTGAATAAAGGTAGCGAAAATGATCCATATGCTCCGGGATCCCGCTGTAGAAAACAACAAAAGCTTCGCAGCCCAAAAAAAACAAATTGGTCGCGAGGGCATAGGCGACAATTTGGGCGAGACTTTGGATCGCCGCGCGGCCGGGATCGAAGTTCGATAACCGCTTCAATAAAAGACAGAGCAAAATTAAAAATGCAGGTCCGGATGAAAACGCCGAGGCCAAAAAGCGGGGCGCCATAATGGCCGTCAGCCAGAAACCTCGGCCCGCAAGGCCGCAATATAAAAACGCGGTTACGGTATGAATGGCGACAGCCCAGGGAATCGAGAGGTAGATGAGTGGATATACCCAGGATTCCGGCTTTACACCATTGCGCTCTGCCTCGGTAACTTTCCAGCCGACAACGGTATTGATCAACAGATAGCCGATCAGCACAATAGAGTCCCAAAAAACAATTGATTGTGGTGAGGGATACAGGAAAACGTTCAAAGCCCGCATGGGTTGTCCGATATCCACGAACAGAAAGAGCCCGCACATGCATATCGAGGCCACGGCCGTAAACTCGCCGATGATCGTCAATTTTCCGAATTCAATATAATTGTGAAGGTAGTAGGGAAGGACCACCATCACGGCCGATGCGGCAACGCCGACCAGAAACGTCAATTGTGCGATATAAAAACCCCAGGTGACATCCCGGCTCAAGCCTGTGATACCCAGTCCGAATTTACACTGATATGCGAAAGTAGCACCTCCGGCTGCAACAATTCCGAGTAGGCTAACAATCCAGTACCAATAGGATTTATTGCCCTTTAAAGCCAACTCAAGCACGATTATACCTCCTTTGCTAAAACCTTTGACTCGACTTCCCTTAAGTGATAATTAACAAATAACATGATCAAAAAATGAACATGTTCATATAATGATCGCGTATCTTTGTCAAGTGATTTTATATCGGATTGAGATTCGAAATGGATCTGAAATATATCGGCTGAATTAGACAGTTACCGACTTTGTTTGCATCTTGTTAAAGCACTAACAAACAGGCATTTACCAAGATTTGAATTCAACTTTGTAACGACGGTAATTTCGTTTGAGAGATTTGAATTTTGGGATTTCGGATTTGTTCCCCGCCGAGGCGGGGTTTTCGAGTTTCGTATTTCCGGTTTATCTGGGTTGGTTCAGTGTGGGTCAGTTACCAGTGTAGGCGGCGAGGTTTATTCCCGCCTGGAGCTTTGAAAATCTGTGGTGGAGGTGGCAATCACCGTTTAGGCGGGGATACCCCGCCACGACATTTCTGACAGGTCTATTGACCGATGGTTAAGTTGACGCGCATGCGCCTTCGTGGAAATGACCGGCGGATAACTAAAAGATACTCTATTTAACCGCCCCTTCAACAATAACTAATAACAGCGGCTTAAAAGGTTCTAAGCATACTTTCCAAAGAGCTAATCGGCCAATTAGAAGCTGCTTAATTTTGGAGTGATAAGGATATGTCACAAAAATTCGGTACTCGACGGGAGAAAAATAAAGCCGAAACCCGGCGCATCATATTTGATACTGCCTATCAATTGCTCGATGAAAAAGGGTATGAAAAAATGACCATGCGCGAGCTTGCGGCCCGGGCCGGCGTTGGCCTGGGTACCATTTTTCAGCATTTCAAAGACAAGTCCACCCTGCTTGTCGCGGTCTTTGAGCACGAGTTTCAGCCCATCGTGGATCAGGCCTTTGCATCGGTTCCCCAAGGAGACTTAAAAGTCCGGCTGTCGTATCTCGTTAGGCAGTTTTACTCATTCTATGCCCGGCGTCCCCACATTTCCCGGATTCTTATAAAAGAGCTTTATATTGATCCGAGGAACTCAGGGCGGATCAGCAATTCCTTTTTGCACGATTTCGCCAAACTGGAAGCCCTGTTCAATGATGCCCGGGAGAGGGGAGAGCTTGATCCCAATACCAATATCAGCGATGCGGTCCTCATCTGGTGGTCGTATTATGCCTTTGTTCTTTTCCAGGCCCTCCAGTCTCCCGACTTTGATGTTGAAGAACAGCTTGGTGTAGTGGAACGGCTTTTCGATCAGCACTTTCGCGGCATCAGGAGCGGGAACACCTAAATCGGATAAACCGATGTTAGCCACAAAGCCACTAAGACACAAAGAAAAAAAAATATTAAAAAAACTTCGTGCATTGGTGTCTTGGTGGCGAAGATCTTTTCAACAGCGCTATCTGGAGGTTTACTAATAAAGCATAAGCACCAAGCTTGGTCTCCAAAGAGCGCGGCCTCGATTCGATTGAGCTCGTCGCAGGCCGGCTAAGGGACAGCCGGTCTGATCACAAAAAGAAACTGATAATCTTCTCGCAAAGAAGCCAAGGCGCAAAGATTATTAATATTTTAAATCGTTTCCTTTGCGAGCTTTGCGCCTTTGCGAGAGATAAACAACATGTAGTTTCACACGAGCATTGCTTCTGGCCAAAAAACGGCCAGTCTGATCAAAGAGAAGAAACTAATGAACGTCGAACATCGAACGTCCAACATCGAACATCGAATAATGTAATCTGTCTGTCTTTTTAAAAAGATTGAGCAAAGCGATTCCACCCTTCGACATTCTGCGGTTCGATATTCGATATTCTGCGGTTCGCTTTAAATGTAGTTTCATAAGAGCATTGCTTTTGGCCAAAAAACGGCCAGTCTGATCGGAAAAAAATTAAGATCATGTGCTAATAAGGTAAGGTCGATTTCCGCGCAGTTGATTGAGTTGACTGGTTGATTGCGTCGACTGGCTAATCAACTGAATCAAGCTAATCAACTTCATAAAGGTTACGGAGACTCGCCCTAAGGCTGCTGGTCGCCTTCGCCCTGGCGATTTGCTGACACCTGAAACCCGACACCTGAAACCTTCAGTTTTATAAGAGATACACACGGAGGTTGATTGAAGCTTCAAAGCGTGGCATGATTATAGAAAAGAAGGAGAACCGAACATAAATGGCATATCATCACAAACAAAGCGTCGACAACTCACTGGGTCGCAACCACGCCGACCTGATCCTGCAGGGCGGGAAAATTGTGGATGTTCATTCGGGACTGATCAAGGAAGGCGATATCATTGTCACCGGCCACCGCATCGTCGGGTTGTACGACCACAGCCCCGTATTTGCCGATGCAAATACTGAAATCATGAACGTTGCCGGGAAATACATTTTGCCCGGTTTCATCGAACCCCACATCCATATTGAAAGCAGCATGCTGACGCTGACCAACTTCAGCCGGGCGGTGCTGCCACGGGGCACAACAACCGTTGTCAACGATCCGCATGAAATAGCAAATGTAATGGGGGTCAGAGGCGTGCGTCAGATGATGGACGAAGGACACTATACCAATCTGCGCTTTTACTTCACCATTCCATCCTGCGTACCGTCGCTGAGTGAAGAATTTGAGACCTGCGGCACCAGCTTTTCGGTTGAGGCCATCAAATCGCTGCTCGAGGAAAAATCGGCCATCGGGCTTGGTGAGATGATGAATTACCCCGGCGTCATCGCAGCCAGGTTAGATGTGCTGGCGAAAATCTACGAAACATACCGGATGAGAGGATTCAAGAAGAAGCCCCCCATCATCGACGGGCATTGCCCCGGGCTTACCGGACCTGAGCTTTCGGCGTACATCAACGCCGGAATCATGGCAGATCACGAGTGCTCCACCGGAGAAGAACTGGAAGAACGCCTGGCCAAAGGAATGTTCGTGATGGTCAGAAACGGCAGCTATGCCAGAAACGCGCGGGAACTGCTCGAATACGTGATTGAGAAAGGGATCGACACTCGCCGGCTAATGCTATGCGCTGACGACCGCAATCCCTTTGACCTGATCAACAAGGGGCACATCGATCAGACCCTGGCAATGGCGTTTGAACTTGCAAAGGAATCCGGCTGGAAACTCAAACCGGTCGAAATTATCCGTATGGCTACTTTGAATCCAGCCCAGTTTTTTCACATGCCATATCGGGGCCGCTTGGGAATCGGCACCCGGGCAGATATTACCGTCGTGGAGGATCTGGAAAATTTCGATGTATTTGCAACCTTTCGAGACGGCAAACTGGTAGCTCGGGAAGGAAAGATCGTCAACGACGTTCAGGATTACCCTTATCATGAAAATATTCTCAATTCCGTGAAAATCGCACATCGATTCAGCGCTACGGACTTTCAGATCAAATCCAATGCCAAACAGCGCAAGGCCAGGGTCATCGGGATGGTTCCCGGGCAGCTGCTCACGGAGCAGAAAATTGAAACGCTCAACGCTAAAAACGGATTTCTGGCAAGCGATATTGAACGGGACATACTCAAAATTGTAGTCATTGAGCGTCATCGTCAAAACAACAATTTCAGCGTCGGTTATGTCAACGGGTTCGGGATCAAAAAAGGAGCTGTGGCGCTGACCATCGGGCATGACTCTCACAACCTGGCCGTGATTGGCAGACACGAAAAAGATATGGCTTTTGCCGTCAATGAGCTGGTCAATATGCAGGGCGGTGTGGTCGTGTCACAGGAAGGCAACGTGCTTGCCTCCCTCCCATTACGGATCGGCGGGCTGATGTCCACAGCGGCTCCGAAGCAGGTTGTGCAGGATAAAATTGAGGTCTACGAGGCATACAAGACGCTGGGCGGACACCTGACCGATCCAATCATCGCCATGAGTTTTTTACAGCTGCCGGTCATACCGGAGCTCAAGATAACTGACAAGAGCCTGGTTGAGATGACCGCCAATGGTCCGAGAAAAGTATCCCTGCTGGTTGATTGACCGACGAGGTTATTTTAAAGCGTTATGTGGATTTAAATTTTGATGATCGCATCTCGCTAATTTTCATCCCTCACTGATCGTCACAAAACAGATCGGCAAAGATGAAAATAATTCAATTTTTGCCGATCTGTTGTTTTTTTGCTTAAATCGGCAAAAATCTTTGACAAAATATTTTTACCGATCTATGGTTAATTTATGTTCTATGGAAGAAAATATGAATTAGGAGTAATAAAAACTGCTATTGCTTCAAACCGCGCCGAACTTGGTATCGTCTATGGGCGACGCCGCATCGGAAAAAGCACCCTATTAATGCAGTCGGTAACCCGCAAAGGAGATCTCTATTTTGAGGCGCTTCAGAACGTTTCCTTAAAAAAGCAAATTGACCATTTCCTGCGTCAATTGGCTGATCAGACAAAAACACCGCGAAGCCTTGCCGGAAACTGGCACGACGCGTTTGAAATTCTGACATATCATATTAAGACCAAGCGCCATTATGTCGTTTTAGATGAATTCTCCTGGATGGCATCAGGAAGAAGCGAACTTGTATCTCTCCTGAAATACTACTGGGATAACCACTGGAAAAAGAATCCCGGTTTGACGCTGGTTATATGCGGATCAATTGCCAGTTTTATGCTGAAGCATATTGTCCATTCTAAAGCCCTGCACAATAGAAAGACATTTGAAATTAAACTGCCGCCTCTACCGGCCTCAGAATCCAAGCTGTTTTTTAATAACCTTCGTTCGGATTTTGAAATAGCCAAGTTCTTAATGGTTTTCGGAGGAATCCCGAAATATTTGGAGCAAATAGACCCGCGCCTCTCCTTTTCGGAAAACGTGGACAGACTATGTTTCCAAAAGAATGGTTTCTTCGTGAGTGAATTTGAAACGATATTCAAAGAGCAATTCAAGGTTGCTAAGAATTATGAGCGTATCGTGAACCTTCTTTCTCAAAAAAGTTGCTCTAAAGAAGACCTCAGTAAACATTTAAAAATATCATCAGGAGGGGGGCTCACGAGCTATATTAACAACTTGGAGCAGGCAGATTTTATAAAAGTGTTTACACCACAGACACCCTTTGGGTCCGGCGGAGAAAAAACAAAAAAGCTCGCGTTGTGGGATGAATGGCTGCGATTTTATTTTAATTATGTTGAACCGCACAGAAGTATTATCGAACTAAACACTGAGCCTGGATTGTTTGATAAAGTTGCCGGACACAGCTTGAGTAATTTTTTCGGGTTGTCATTTGAAAAACTGTGCATGAAAAATTTACCAAATATTTTTAAGAATATTGGTTATGATATCCATCAAATTATTGGTTTCGGTCCTTTTTTCAGACAGCGACAAAGAAACAAGGGCCACGAAGAAGGTGTGCAAATCGATATTTTAGTCCATAAAAAAGGGCATGTTCTAACAATCATTGAATGTAAATATTCTACTATACCGATCAGCTCATCAATAATTTCTGAAGTTCAGCGAAAAATAAGATTTTTGAAAGCACCACGTCACTTTACCATAGAGCGAATTCTCATCGCCAGCGGAGAGCTGACAGTAGAGCTTCAGAAAAGTGACTATTTTCATCATATAGTTGACTTGGAAACGCTCTTTTAGACTGAACAGACGGATGATTAAAAACCTGAGACGGAAACTCCGGGAAGTCCCTTGGGTTATTGATCTTTTCTCCTTAGAGGTTTAAACCCAGTTTCTCTGCAACAAAATTCCTACCCTTGGTAGACCAATTTTCGAAAGGCCCCTAAATTTCGATTTGAATTATCAATGAACCTTGTCGATTTGGTCGATACTTGGAAGGCCTTTTCCAGATTACGTATTGGTTTCGAAAACTGAATGACAAACTGTTAAATCCTTTGACACTCATCTGTATATTTAATTTGCAAATCCTGCTCTCACCAAGGGTGAAACAGCGACGAGTCGGATTCATTAGCGTATTATTTATTTTTAATATTAATGGGTTAAATGATTCCTAATTATCGGCCTGTAGCACTCTCATTATGGCACAAATTCTGCGATAGAGACTGACAGAGACCGTGGTGTAACTATCAACTGATCTTCAACCAAGGAGGTGGATAATGAGTCCGGTGCCTCGCTATGAGGTCAGGTATGATGAAAATGGGGAATGGATCGAAATCTCTGATCTCGATTTTATGGACGGGTTATATAAATTGTACCGGCGGGTCACGCCGGCCATTAAGGAAATGATAGATGGTAAAGAGCTCCAAACCCCGGACGCTGTTTACCGCCTAAAATGGAAGATCGAAAATCCCCGGATGACTAAAATGGACTCACACCGTGCCTCCCTTTCATAAGGTTGTTCTTTGTGCCTATTTATTGAAATCACATCATGTTTGCGAAGGATTTATCGAATTGAAGAATTTCGCCACCAAGACAC
>Ga0209146_1000161_pt1 | contig 21993 bp, 16 predicted proteins | sample WorMetLIZAISLAND_2_FD_187402 | JGI IMG/M metagenome (GOLD analysis project Ga0209146, IMG submission 187402) | Marine gutless worms symbiont microbial communities from Max Planck institute for Marine Microbiology, Germany - Olavius geniculatus... | ecosystem: Host-associated > Annelida >...
ATATAATATACTGTTAAGATTATAATATTCATCATCATTGTCAAATGGAGAAAAGGGATTTGGGATAAAATAAATGTTCCGGTTGTTTCAGTTTTTAGTTTTTTCTATAAATCAAATACCGAAAATCGCAGAATTCTGTTTGACAGCCCGTCTCATTTCTTCTAAGTAATTTCAAAACCCATGGATCTTACAAACCCATTAATTTGCCAAGAAAGGGGGTAAATAAAATGTTTTTATCTATGCACAATTGGATGCGGGCGGAGAAGATTGGCGTTACCATCGGCCGATTGGCCCAATGCGGTTATGATGCCATCGAAATTGAAGGGGAACCTGAAAAATATGACACCAAGGAAGTTCGCGGATTATTAAAGGAGAACGGTATTGCATGCTTTGGTTCCGTCAGCTTGATGTTTGAAGGGCGAGACCTGATTCATGCCGATGAAGCCGTCAGGGCCAGTACCGTAAAATACCTCAAAGATTGTGTAACCATGGTTGAAGAGATGGAAGGCCGCGAGATGACGATCGTACCTTCCCAGGTAGGGAAAGTGAATGCCATGGACACGCCGGAGCAGGAATGGGCCTGGGCTGTCGAAGGCCTCAAAGAAGTTTACGAACACTCCGAAAAGGCCGGGGTGGTGATCGGCATCGAGCCGTTAAATCGTTTTGAGACCAACTTTCTCAACCGTCACGATCAGGCCATGTTGTTGGCTGAAGCCGTGGGACCGAACTGCGGGGTCGCCCTGGATGCCTTCCACATCAATATCGAAGAAGCGAATCTGTGGCAGGCGATCCTCAACACCGGTGACAAACTGGTTGCTTTCCATGTCGCCGACAACAACCGCATGGCGCCGGGCATGGGCGATTATGATTGGGTTCGTCTGGTCACGACCCTGAAGGCGGCCGGGTATAATGACGCACTGACGGTTGAATTCGTGGCACCCCTCGATCGGACACCGGCCAATCCTTACAAGAATGCCCAGGCCGACGCCGAAGCTGAACTGACGGCAGATCAGTTGAAATTTATTGAAGACCACGGCAGCGGCGTGCTTTCAGACGAATTTTACACCTGGCTCGTGAAGGAGTCGGCCAAAACCCTCAAAAATGCGATCGAGAAAGCCGGGGCGAACTAGTTTCTTTGATATCAATCTGCCAGCCCGCTGAGCGAATCGTTCGGCGGGCTTTTTAGTAGAGGCTTGGAAGCTGGGAGGCTCGGAAGCTGGGAGGCTTGGAAGCGGGGAAGCTGGGAAGCTGGGAAGCTGGGAGGCAGGGAAGCTGGGTAGAGCAGGAGGATTTTCGGGCGGGGATAAACCCCGCCGCTACAAAAATTGGAAATTTTTTTAGGGCTACCCTTATTTGAACGCTGATTGAGATAAACCCTGCCTTTGCAGCCTAAAAGCTCTTATTCGGAAATATGGTAACGTATCTCGAGTAATTGACAAAAAATTGCTTAATTATATTCGCTGCATTCAGGAAACTGAGCACCCGGCTGCATCAAGGAAGTAGTGGCGGGGTTTATCGCCGCCTCAAAGCGTTTTTGCCGGCTCGCCTCCCAGCCGCCTGTCTTCTCACCTTCTCACCTTCTCATCTTCTTACCTTCTCACCTTCCCAGCCTGCCGGCTTCCCAGCCGCTTGGCAAATCCATATCGATCATAACATCCTCAATCACGGCAATAACCTGGATATGACAAAACACTCAATATTATTCATCAACCCCTCCCTCGGAACCACGAGATTCACCGATGAGGATCGGCTCAGAAGTTATCTTAGTCTCGGCACTTTGGCCAGTGCTTTGATGAATAAAGCCTTTTTAAAAAGGTTTGCCAAACGACTGGGCCGAAAAGAAATATTATTCGAATCAGAGGACGATTATCCCGCCTTTGATATCTTTGTTTTGCATCTTTCGTTGAAGCCAGCGCAGCAGTCCATCAGGGAATATTTTTGCGAATTTTTAGACCAAATTGCTGCCGCCCCGCTGCTGATCTGTATGACGGCAACCTCGGCCCACCTGGATGAGGCGGTAGAAATTGCCGGGGCCGCCAGGCAGATGGTTCCCGCGGCATTGCGCATTATCGGCGGACCACATGTCTCGGTTGCCGCCCGGGATTTTCTGAACATTTCAGAATTTCAAGTGGCCTGCATCGGCGAAGGCGTCGAGACCTTATCCGAGATCGCTTTGGTCGCTTCCCTTGCCGCTCCGCCTGCCTTATCATTGATAGCCGGCATTGCCTTCAAGCAAGACAGCGGTGAGATTCTCATCAACCCGCTGCGGCAGCCATTGCTGGCGCTGGATGATTATCCGTTTCCTTCCGACAGTTTGCAAACCTTCCGGGAATCGGACGAAGAGCCGGCCGACAAACAAAACCAGCTTATCTATATTCTCTCCGGGTACGGTTGCCCCCATGACTGTATTTTTTGTGCCCAGCGCTGTATTCACGGCCGCAGAATCAGAGAACGCAGTGCCGAAAATATTATAGCGGAGATCAGATGTTTGTTTGACAAAGGTTTTCGAAAATTTGCCTTTGTCCAGGAGACTTTCTTGAATCGCCGAAAAAGAATTGATGCGTTTTGTCGGTCGCTTGCCGATTCCGGCCTTCAAATCGAATGGACCGCCGAAGCCAGGGCCGATCAACTGGACTATGAGCAGCTGAAACGAATGCAGGCCGCCGGCCTGCAATTTATTCAAATTGGGGTCGAATCCGGCGACCCGGCAGTATTGAAAAAAATCGGCAAAGGCATCGATCTCGATCATATCATTCAACTCCGTGACTGGTGCCGTCGGCTAAAGATTCACACGGCTTTTTACCTGTTGGTCGGGCTCCCCGGGCAGGACTGGCAGAGCGTGCTGCGCTCCGCGCTCTTTTTCATGGATTACCCGCCCCATAACCGCATTACCCGGCACGCATCGGTTTCGATCGCTATTCCCTATCCCGGCACCACAATATGGCAGGAGCAAAGCGTCAGACTGATCGATACTGACGCCGTGAAGTTTAGCTGGCCTGAGAGGAATCCTACGGTTCTTGCCAACGATGCCGGCGAGTTCGTGGGTGAAAATTTTACTGAAACCGACGATATGACCCCGGAGGAGATTTTAGAGGCCTGGCTGTATCTGGACGATTACTGCCACTTTTTATTGCATGCCCTGGCCGGGAGCAGCCGGGACCGCCGTGACAATGATAGATATCTGGAGTATGCCGGCCGAATGCTTTATATGATCCAGCGCCGAACCATCCGGGATCTGATCGTGCGGGCGCAACCTGATTTTTCAGCGGGCTTGCGAAAAGCAGCTTACCGTAAATTAATACAAACCGACGGCGATGCTGAAAAGCATTTTAAAGACGTGACGGCGGACACAGAGTCCAGCCCCGACGTGTTGCTGCGTTTTTTGGCTGCCACCAGGTTTTTAAACGGTTTTGAAACGATGAGACGCTTGAGTATCGGCAACCGGATAAAGTGGATGAAAATCTGTGCATTGGTGTGGCATATAAACGGCAGAGCAATCCATGCTATGAAATTTGACAACGATGGCAGGCAGACCGGGCTGGCGTTGGATAAACGCCTGCGGGCCTTGGAAGAATTGGAGCTGAACCGATACCTGGCTCGTATTGATGCCGGGATCAGACCGGACACATTTTTGGATATTAAGCGGGTTGATCAACAGACTTTCGCTTTTGGGATCAATTTCTCTATTGCAGGAACCGCTGCAATTGAAATTGATCTAATTTAAATCCTCAAATCAAACTATTAAACCATCGGTTAAATAGAGTATCTTTTAGTTATCTTCCAGTCATTCCCGCGAAGTCGGGAATCCAGTAATATCGATATGTTGTCTGGATTCCGGCTCTCCGCCTCGCTGCGGCCGGAATGACGTAATCTGTCGCCGGATTAACATTTTTCAAACCGATTTCGCCAGAGGCGGAGAATCAAAAAGAACGGATGAATCACGAAAGCGCGAAAGGACGAAAACACAAAAAAACGACTCCGGTTTCGTGCTTTTAAAATTTCGTGTTTTCGTGATGAAAATGCTGTGACAATACCCCATTGGAGGGTCTCTTCGACATGCTGAACAACCGAAGTGTATTGACGACTTCATCATTTGCAGCGATGTTTTTCCTGGGCGTGGGTTCGGCCGTCATCGGGGCGGCCTCCCGCAACATCGGGCTCTCACCGTTTCAGATCGGACTCCTGCTTGCCTTTCAGAACGTCGGCTTTATCCTGTCCGTCATTACCGTGGGGACGCTGGCCGACAGTGTCGACAAGGCCCGGCTGATGTTTGCGGCCAGCCTCATTACCGCGGTTGCATTTTTCTTTTTCTACATCAAAGACGCGTTTATCTTGAACTTGGCGATCATGTTTGTCATCGGCATTGGAATCGGGGGTTACGAGGGTGCTGCCGACGCGATGCTGCTGGATATTCATCATCGGCGCGAGAGCTTGTATATTTCGGTCAATCATTTCTTCGTGACTTTTGGCGAGTTGATGATTGTTATCTACCTCATTTTTCTGCAGATGGACTGGCGCAAAAGCATGGTTCAATCCGCGGCCGCGGTTCTAGTCTTGGCCGTGATTTTCGTTTTTTCCCGGGTTCCACCAAAAAAACAGGTGGCTGAAAGTTTGCACCAACGGTTGGCTTTTCTGGGCCAACAGCGGCCGGTGCTCGTGCTCTTTCTCATGGCTTCCTGCGCTGTCGGAATCGAGCTGTCCCTGATTGGAATTATTACGACCCTATTGATGGAATTTTATGGATTTGACCAGGTAACTTCGAAGCTTGGGCTGGTAGCCTTTTTGGCTGGCATCGCAGCCGGCCGGCTGGTTTTTGGTGTTCTCGCCCACAAAAGCCAGTTGCTCAGGTACATCATGGCCCTGTTTGCCTTGACGGCCGCCGTCATCAGCCTGCTGCTTTTTGCCTCACCGGGTGCCGTCTGGGCTTATTTTCTTTTGATTATCAGCGGGGCGACGATCTCGATCATATTTCCGCTGACCATTGCCCTGGCTGGTCTGAAATATCCTTCAATGTCGGGCATGGTCATGGGGATCATCAAGCTAGGCATACCGGCCGGTGGTATCGTCGTGCCGCTTCTGCTTTCCCTGCTCGTGCAGGCGACCTCCTTTGAGGTGTCGCTTATCCTTTTCCCGATCATCGGGATTACCGGATTTTTGCTGGCGCTGTCGTACCGCAAACAGCTGTCTATTTAGACTTTGGAATTTGGATTGCGGATCTTGGATTTAAGGTATTCTACCTGTCGTGAGCTTCTGTGTCGAACGGCCTGTCGTGAGCTTCGCTGTCGAACGGCCTGTCGTAAGCTTCGTTGTCGAACGGCTTGTCGTAAGCTTCGTTGTCGAACGGCCTGTCGTGAGCTTCGTTGTCGAACGGCTTGTCGTAAGCTTCGTTGTCGAACGGCCTGTCGTGAGCTTCGTTGTCGAACGGCTTGTCGTGAGCTTCGTTGTCGAACGGCCTGTCGTGAGCTTCGTTGTCGAACGGCCTGTCGTGAGCTTCGTTGTCGAACGGCCTGTCGTGAGCTTCGTTGTCGAACGGCTTGTCGTAAGCTTCGTTGTCGAACGGTCCATCATAAATGATAGAGCGGAGCGATGCCACCGATCCAAAATCCGAAATCTAAAATCCAAAATAATTAATGAGATCCTCCGCTTGCAAAAGTTTCGACATTTTCCTATGAATGGTGAAAATACTGAAATGATATTGGGGAGAATGCAATATGAAACAGAATTCCTTTAAAGATCAGGTTGCCGTCGTCACCGGTGCCGGGGAAGGCATCGGCTTTGAAATAGCACGGCAGCTGGCAGGGCAGGGGGCTGCTGTTTTGCTTAATGACATGAATGGGGATCTGGCCGTCAAAGCCGCGCAGGAAATCGGTGCGGAAGGGGGCACCTGCCTGGGAGTCGGGGGCGATGTCGCCGAAGTGCAGGTCGTGCGGGACCTGGTCGACCGGGCCGTCGCCGAATTCGGCCGCCTGACCATCGCGGTCGCCAATGCCGGCCTGTCCCTGTGGGACGACTTTTTTGACTTCAAGCCCGAGGACTTCCAGCGGGTTTTAGCGGTAAACCTGGGCGGATCCTTTTTTCTGGCCCAAGCCGCCGCCCGTCAGATGCGACAGCAGGAAACCGCCGGCCGTATTTTATTTTTGTCGTCAGTCGCCGGGAATCAGGCCATTGCCACATCCTCGGTCTACGCCATGACCAAAAAAGGCCTGGAAATGCTGGCGCGCAGCCTGGTATCCGAAGTATCTTCCCATGACATTACCGTCAATGCGATTGCACCGGGGGCTACGATTACCCCCCCCGCACGGTGGCCGCCGTGCCTGATTACGAAACGATCTGGTCGACCGTCATACCCACCGGCCGGGCGTGCTATCCGAGTGACATGGCCAAGGCCGCCCTTTTTTTCCTATCTCCGGATGCCGACCAGATTACCGGTCAAACCCTCATCGTTGACGGAGGATGGTCGGCCACGAGTCCCGAACCCAAATCGCAGTTTGTCGATAAAACTAAGTAGAGCCAATATCAGGGTATGTTCCAAACATCGTAGCAGCTCCTAAAAATTTTGACCAGAAGGCCTATTGAGGTAGCTAAACCCCAAAACTCAAACACCAAATTACAAATAAATTTCAAGTATCAATATCCAATGTCCAAAACAGACTCCCTAAACTACATCGCCTCGTTTCACTATACAGGGCCAGCCAGTGATGATGCCACTCTAAATTGCTGCTTTCGGCACAACGGTTTCGAAATTTGAGTTTGGATCATTGGGATTTGTTTGAGTTTTGATTTTTGGTGTTTGGAATTTTTTTGATTTTCAATGGAAAATTTATTCACAGAGGAAAAATTTTTGTCATGAACATTTATGACAGCATCAGACGTGAAGTGTTGGACAGCAGCCGCTGGCTGGCTCAGCACGGGTATCTGGGGCATCTGAGCAGCGGCGGCAACATTTCGGCGAGACTGCCGGGTGAGCAGATCGCTGCCATCACACCATCGGGGCGGTCCTATTTATCGCTGGAACTGGACGATATTTGTGTCGTCGATTTTAATCGAAATTCCATCGAAGGTGAATTGACGCCTTCCATTGAGGCCGGATTACACATCGGCGTCTACCAAAACCGGCTGGATGTGAACGCGGTCATTCACACCCACCAACCGTTTGCCGGCACACTATCGATTATCAACAAATCGATTCCGGCCTTGTTTGACGAGATTTTCGTGGAGATCGGCCATGAGGTGGTGGTCGTACCTTACGCGTTTTCGGGAAGTCCGGAATTGGTGGACAACCTGGTCGCCAAACTGGGAAACGCCTGTCACTGCTACATCATTCAAAATCATGGCGCCATCAGCCTCGGCGCTGACATGCAGCGGGCCATGCGAAATTCCGAATTGCTGGAAACGGTTGCCCGGATCTATTGCCAGGCATTGGTGACCGGTGAGGAAATTCAAACGCTGCCGTCATCGGCTTTGGACTACTTCGCCGAGATGCGAAAGTTGAGATTTAATAGCGAATGATGTCAGTATTTTCTAAATATGGACGGTCATGATTATATGCATATTTATTTATTCTATATTGGAAATGCAATTTTTTATTACCGTTTTTTTTCCTATGCTTTGAAAAAGCAATTTTTATAATTTTTGACTTTGGTTTGAAGGCCTGATATATTTCCAATGTATTTGTGATATCCGTAATAATTGCATACCATTATCTCCTCTCTGCCATGTTGCTTATGCAACTAAGAGGGGTCTGCCCTTGCATCCATACTTCGGCTGAGCTCAATCAGGGGCTGATGGCTGACACGAAAAAAGCCTCCGCTGGGCCGATCCAAATCAACGACCAATAAAAAAACCGTGGCGTAGGCGACAACCAAAAGCGTCGTCGGAAAAACGTGACGCCGGTCACTCCAGCCCATCCAGTATCCGTACATCACCATGACCACCATAGATAGGAAAGACAGCACCACAAAGAGCATGTCCGGGATCCGTTTCCATAGCACGACATCGACCCGCTTGGCGTAAATATCGATAGTTTCGTTGAGCGATTGGATAAAGACTGAAACCACGGGCGTGCGATCCGCTCGGGTGATCATCGTCGACTCGGTCCAGATCTTCTCATGAAATTGCTCAGCGCGTGCCCTCATTTCATTGGAGACTTCCTCTGCGACAATCCGGCGGTCGGCGGCATACTCGCGCAACATCCGGCGGAGGTTCGAGCGGTGCGGTTCCGGCATGTGCGCGGCGCGCAGATAGGTGGTGCCGATGGCATTGGCCTCGTCGATCACCAACTTCCTGCGAGCATCGTACTGTGACCCCGCCATTCCAAATGTAAAAGCAACCAGAAATCCGACCAGCGCAAGCATTGCACCCAAGACAGTACCGGCCTGCGCTTTGCGACTCTCGGCCAACGCGTCCGCGCTTGGCCCCCTCCAGCGCCCCAATCGAAAGCCGGCCTCGATTGAAAGCGCGAAGAGTAGAAGGTAGCCGACGAAAACCACCCAGTAAGGAACGTTGTCAAGGAATTCGTTTACCATTATTTTGGCACCTCCCTAAATATATAGTAACCAATCGTTGCAAGAGGGCTTAATCCTTATGTTCGGTGATTATCTGACCCGGAGATCGAAAAACCACTCCCTGTCGATTGTATACATTGAGCATAACTGCCTCGATAATGGGCTGATTGACATCTTGCTCTGCTTTCCATGTGACGAGAAAATTAGCACCTTCACCGCCCCTGACATCCTGTGGTTCGACGAAATAATACTTAGATGCCAAAGGTCTTAGTAGCACTGGTTGGTAAATATGGCTTTTTATTTTTCGGCCATCAGTATCGTAATAATCAGCTTTCAGTATGGTAACAGGGTACTTTGGATCTGTGTTTCGCAGGCTTAGGAGCGCTGACAGTTGGAATTTTTCATTTACGCTCCCGATAAAAAGGTTTGAATAGATTGAAACGTACACCGTTTCGCCCCTTGAAAGCTTCGGGTCTGTTTCCGCAATAGCCAATGTGTTCCCGAATAGCAGAAAAACAACCACTACGATAAAGCTTTTCCGGACAACGGATTTTCGATCAAGCATAATGATTTTCTCCTTCTGTAACAGCTAGCTAATAGTAATAAAAGTAGCGAGCTATCTTGCGGCTCTTTTGAAACTTCAAAAATATTAAAGGATGTGGAATGGATTCGATTGTTATTTTTTTTAGACAGGATCAACAGGATTACCAGGATTTTTTTCGCCTGCGGCGAGGGGCCTTTCGGCCGCAGGCCGCATTATCCTGACGATCCTGTTAATCCTGTCCGATTATTTTCTATAAAATAAGAATCCATTCCTCTTGTGCTCCAATAACTCAGACAAAGCCCTGTTTGAGCTATTTTTAGAGCTGATTAATCATCGTTGAGCCACTTCCTCTTTGCCTTCACCATCACCATGTAACACGCCATTTTCAAGCGGCGCGTCGGTCAGTCCCTCTTCAATTCCTGGCTTCGGTTCTTCCGGCGCCCGGTACTCTGGACGCACCGCATCGCTGGCCGGCGACTGAGCGACCTGGGCACCGAGGGCCGCTGCCTGGGCCAGTATGGCACTGGGCGAAAAGCTCTCCTCTTTGGATTCCCAGCGCTGACCGATGGTGAGCGGTCGCTTGTCGTCCCCGGCCATGTGCAACGTTTGCGTCGGGAAGGCAAAGTCTATTCCCTCGGCATTGAAGCGCTCCATGATCTGCATGTTGATCCATTGGGCGTGCTCCAGGTAGTTCCAATATTCGGGTGGATGATACCAGTAGATCACAATGATGTTCAGGGAGTCGGCATTCATTTCGTTGAAGTAGACGCGCGGCTCATAATCCGGCTTGTTGATCGGCTCGTTGGGATGCGATTGCTCATCGGCTTCGGCATCTGAGGCGATGGTGACCCCTAATTCCTCGATGTCGTCCATCGTTCCCGATTCAGGCGTTTCCGGCGTTTCGGGCACGGCCAGGATATCCCGGATAATCTCAACGCCACGGGCGATCTTTTCCGGCGGCGTGTCGTAGGTGACAGTAACATTGAAAACCCGCCGGATAAAGGGCCGGCGCCCGATGTTTTCGACCTCGGCGTTGGCCATTTGCTGGTTGGGAATCGAGGTCAGATGGCCGGTTAGCAGCCGGATCTTGGTGGAGCGCAGGCCGATGGACTCAACGGTGCCGTTTTGCCCCAGAACGTTGACGCGCTGGCCGACCCGGTAAGGTTTGTCCAGAAAAATCATGAAGCTGCCGATGATGTTTTCAAGGGTCGGCCGGGCGGCCAGAGCAACTGCCAGACCACCGATCCCGACACTGGCCAGCAGCGGTCCCAGCGAAACGCCGACCTGAAAGAGTCCTTTAATCAAAAGTACCACCATCGATATCAGGCCCAAAATACCGAATATGGCCCGGAAATACGATGCTCTGATTCCCTCCGGATCGATTTTGGGCGTGGCAACGATGGTTTCCGCAATGGCGGTGGCAAGAAAAAGCACGCCGGTCGCCAGGAAATACCAGTGGGCCATGGTGAGGCAGGTCCGCACCAACAACAGCTCAGTACCGGTTAGATTGATGGTTTGGTCAAGGAAAATGTCCGTATAATACAGTATTGCCAGAACAATCAAATTGAATAAAACCCGCCGACGATTGCGACTCGCATCCGACAACTCGGTCGACCGGCGCAGTAAAAGGCCGTGAAAAACGACCAGGAACAATACGGTCAGCACCAATGTGACCACCAGGGCAATCCACTGCCAGAGCGTTTGTCCGCGGTACATCGTGCCGAGCCAGGCGGGCATGGCTTCGGCCCAGCGGCCCAACAACGTTGTTTGGGGGATCAGCTGGCCCGGTGTTGATATATAAAAATCATAGAAACCCTTGGATCTGTCGGCATATCTGTATTCAGGTGCAACTTGCGAAAAATCACCCCGATACGGCAGATCCCGGACTTTTTGGTACATATCAGCCAAACTTTTGACCGTGGAGGCACTGAACAGATAGTTGCCTTTCTGAAGGCCCTCCATCATCTCGACGATCTCGATACTCGTGTTCGGGATTCTCCAGCGAACCGGCCGGGTGTTGCCCAGGGCGGTTTTGCTGAGACGATCCCTCTCAGCCATGACCATGTCCATGTCGGGCACGGAATCCAACAACGGCAGCATCATCCGATCCAGAATCTCCTTCAGTTGGAGCACGCTTTCGATGCCGACGTCATTGCGGATCGCCTGCGGTATCTTGCTCAAATCTAACGTGTTAACGGCACGGTTCATAAGGTTCAGGGCCATTTTTTCGACGTTCCGGGCCTCTTTAACGGTAATTTTCGGAGGATCGGCTTTAAGTGCTGCATTGGTTTCCATGACCATGGCATAGGCGCGGTTGACGCTGTCCAGGAAACCATTGAGGGTCGAACGCGGGGTGGTGTTGTCAATCGGTTTCAGGCGGTTGCGGATCTGTGATTCGAGATAATCCAAGGTTTTCTTGGAGGCCAGGTACTGTTCATAAATTCCGCTTACCGCATCGGATTTGTAAGGCAGGTGCTTCACCTGGAAATAAAATCGCGGAATGCGCCGGACGGTCCAGGCTGAGAAGAGAAATTCACCCGCGTGCGGCCCGGAATCAATCCGTTCGATGGTAATGCTTGAGCCGGGAATCACCCAGCGTCTGATATTGTCCCGGGCGACTTCGGCATCTCCCGGGATTTCCTCAAATGAGGGCAAATCCATGCGGCCGAGGACTTCAAGCAGCATTAATGCTCGACGCGCGATAACACTCCTGGCATCATTGTTTGGGGTCGTGCTGAAATCGAGGGTTGAAATAGCGCGCTCGTAGGCTCGAAAGGCTGTTGAGGTTGAAACTAAAGACGAACTGGATTGACGCTCAGCTTGCAGCCAATCGTCGAGCGCAATGTTCACGTCACTCAGGAAGCTGCGCAGGGTGTCCTGCGGGCTGGACGTGTCGGCTCTTACGAGAGGATTAAATTCCACTTCCGCTTGTATCGTTTCAGTTATGACATCCCCTTGTTCCTGCGCATCGGCGCTGACGACCACCGGCGCGGCAACGAGTGATATGAGTGAGAAGCAATATAGTATCTTAATTAGTTTCATTTTCTACCTCAGTTGCTCACGACAAACGGCCTTTTTCTCTGATAGTGAGTTTTGGCTGTGTAAATGGAGAGCCCCGCATCGGCCAGATTTCGGCGCCGCAGCACACATGGTAACAATGATTAAGTGATTTGGGGCTCTTAGCTGAGTTTAAAAAGGATTCTAATCATTTTATTTGCCGCTGCAAGCCGCTGATGCCAGATCCAAATTCCCAAATAGAATACTTTTGAACTTTTGTAACACCCTTGTGAAAATACACTGAAGGTTTCAGGTGTCAGTGTTCAGGTGTCAGGATATAAAGCCCTAACTCCCAGCCATCGGACATCTTATATGAAGCAGCAGATTACAGAAACGTAGGGCGGGCCACCGTGCCCGCCAAATCCGGTCGGCACGGCCTGCGACGAGCTCAGTCGTGTCGTGGCCGACCCTACGCTGTGATATGCACACTGTTTCTATCATCGATCAGAATGGCCGTATTTAGGCATGAGGTGGTGCTCATTTGAAAATACGTCTATATTAACCCCAGAACAGGAGGATATATAAATCGTGCTCGTGCTCGTCCTCGATACTGAGAGGCTCAAAAGTTTCGAGGACGAGCACGAGGACGAGGACGAGGACGAAATGGCAAATCAGTTCATCGGAATTTGATATTGCATTGATATGGCACAGTTTCTTTGCTTAGATCAGACTGGCCGTTTTTTGGCCAGAGGTGGCGCTCGTGTGAAACTTTATAAAATGACGAATGACGAATGTCGAATGACGAATGGTGGAATCGCTCGCGCAGCGCAGGCGCTTGCGCCGCGTGTCGCTCAATCGGTTTAAAATGGATAGAATACATTATTCGATGTTCGATGTTGGACGTTCGATGTTCGACGTTCAGCAGTTTCATTTTTGATTTAACCGACCGTTGGTTTGGCCGGCGACTGGGCTGATCCTTGCTTGTGGGGTCGAAGCCCGAAAGGGCGTAACCCTAAACCCCTGAACCTCGAACCACAGAACCCAGAACCTTTGAACCCAGAACCTTGAACCTCTGAACCCCCAAACCTTTGAACCTTGAACCTCTGAACCCAGAACCTTGAACCGTTGAACCCAGAACCCAGAACCTCAATCCTATTTCGACTTCTTTTGCTCCGCTTCGGCCTGCTCCGCGGCCATAGCCGCTGCGGCACCAGCCTCAACGGCTTTTTTATCCGGCGAACTATCCGCCTCCCCGGGCGGCATGTAGACCGTCACATTGCGATGGGCGAATTCGATGCCGTTTTCGCTGAACGCCTCCTGCATCATGCGAAATACCTCACGCCGGATGACGAACTGCTCGCCCGGGATGGTTTTAAACTTCACCCGCATGATCATGGCCGAGTCGTCCAGTTCTCTGACCCCCTGGGATTTGATCTTGTCCAGCACAACCGGCCCCATCTCTTCGTCTTTCATGATTTTTTTGTTGATCTTCTTAATAATTTTTCTAACCTTGTCGACGTTCGTGTCATAGCGCACGCGAAAATTCAGTTTGGAAATGATGTAGTCCCGGCTGTTATTGGTTACGGTGCCCATGTTGCCGAACGGGATCGTGTGGACCGGGCCCCGGGGACTGCGCAGCCGCAACGAGCGCAGGGAAATGTGTTCCACCGTGCCTTTCAGGCCGCCGGTTTCAATGTAGTCGCCGACGCGAAACGCATCATCGATGAGAAAGAAAATGCCGGCTATGATGTCTCTTACCAGGGTCTGGGCACCGAATCCAATGGCCAGGCCGATCACGCCGGCGCCGGCCAGCAGCGGTCCGATGTTGATCCCCATCGAAGAGAGCAGGAGCAGAAATACGATTGTGAACATGACAAACAATATGGTTTTGCGCAACAACAGCAGCAGGGTTTCACTGCGGGAGCCGCCGGCGCCGCCTTCTTCCCCCTGACCGGCTTGTTCCGTCAGGTCCTCTTTTTCGATATTTTCTTTGATCTGGGATCTGACAAACTCCCATAGGATCAAGCCGAACAGCAGGAGGATAAAGACCCGCTGCAGGGTGTTTTCGAGAAATATAAGCACCGTTCCGGTAATATTGATGTGCTCGTTAAGGATGTACTTGATCAGACTGACCAGGAATACCGTAATCAGGACAACCACCAGCCAACCGACGGTTTTCCTTCCGGAAGACAGTTCGGCTGTTCTTTGATACCACCACCGTACCATCGCCCGAACGATCAGCAAAACACCCAGCGGCAAAACAATCAGGGCGCACCACTGCCAAATAGTCTGATCGAGGAAGGTCGTATCCGACCAGCCCGGCAGCCACTGGCTCCACTTGGGCGGCAGCAGCCGGCCGGGATTGGTGACATAAAAATCAAAAAAATCATGACTGATAAGCGCATCGAGCTTGTAAGGATAATCTTTGACTTTGATGTAGAACTCTTCAAGTCGGGCTACCGTCTCCGGTGTAAATAGGAACTCCCCTTCGCGGGCGCCTTCCTCGACACGGTCAATGATGATGTCGGTGTTGGAGATCCGCCAGCGAATCATATCCGCCTTTTTATCCGGATCGTCTTCGCTATCGATGGCGTTCTCATCGGGTATTTCAGATACGGGCGGCAGGTTGATCCGATCCAGCACTTCCTTGAGCATGATGGCGCCCTCGTAACCCACATCTACTTTCAGGTTTTTCGGGACCTGGCTCAAATTCAGGCATTCAACACTGCTTTCGAAGTACTCTTCTGCTTGTTTGGCCATCTGCCGGACCGTTTCCGAGGGAAAGAATCCGGGCGTTTTCAAGTTGTTGCGATGGGCCTTCATCAGCAAACCATAGGCACGGTCCATATTTTCGATAAAGCTTGTCAGCGTCGCCCGCGGACTGGCCGTGCTCGGTGGCTTGAGCAAAGCGCTGGCGCTTCCGATGGAAGGGTTTTCCTTTGTAAGGCTTGACGAGGTATTTACAGAACGGCCTTCCTGTAACCATGGGCCGGTGACGATAATTGCAGCAATGAACCATATCGTTGTCCAACGAATGGTCAACATGTTGTCCCTCCTCCTCTTATCTATTCTCGATGGATTGCGGATCGTTGCAAGCTTAGCTTGCTAAATTTTGACCAACCAATTGAGCTAAATAATGTGAATGAAATTGTCTGTAGTCAATGAGATAAGATTCATTGGGCGGAAACATTATTGGCTGGTTGACTGCATTTTAGTTCCTTACTTCGGATGCTCTAAATGATCAAAACCTCAGGGCGCATTTGACAACCTGCGGTTCCGATTTAAACTTAAGCAGCGACATCCTGTTCGCGCCCGAACTGGCGGAGAAACAGGGTTATATGGTCACCCTGCTCAGGAAGTGGTACACTCCCTATGAAGTGCTGAAGACGGTGACGCACGACAACGCGCAGATATTCGCCCTTTCCGGCCCTCGTGACCCATATCCCGATGCGGAACTCGGCGTCATTGCGGAAGGCGCCTATGCCGACCTGATACTGGTCGACGGAAACCCGCTCGAGGATCTCGACCTCGTCTCGGATCCACACAAGAACTTCGTCCTCATCATGAAGAATGGAAAGATCTATAAAAACGTTGTTTTGTAACGGGAAGATCGTCAGATGATCATGCACTATTTCTTGGTCATCATTTCGCTGGTTCTGCGTATTCCTGGTTTGGAAATATAAGGAGAGAAACGGAAAATTTCGATTACTTTCGAATTAAAGATCATTACGGTTATGGATAATTGGTACACACTGACGATCATTGCATTGATTCTAATGGGGACCCAAAATTTTCTTTATAAGGTTTCGGCCGAAAGAAACTGCAATACCGCCTGGACAACATTTTCGTTTATGGCCACGGTGGCGCTTTTAAGTTCGGTGGTGTTTTTCTTACGCAGCGAATCGGTTCCCAACATCACTTTCACATTTTTCGTCGGCATTTTGAACAGCAGTGCTTTTTTGGTTGCTACCATGACGCATATCGAGGCCTTAAAGCGTCTGCCGTCAAGCATCGTCTATTCGATTGTCCGGCTAAATGTGGTGGTGGTTGTCCTTTTCTCGATTGTCTATTTTAAGGATCGCCCAACGTATTATCAAATCGCAGGCATAATGCTCGCTGCCATAGTCATCTTGATACTGACACGTCAACCAGAGGCTGATAAACCCTCAGCCGGGCAGACTAAAGGCGGCCTGATTTTGGTTTTTGTTTCGCTTTTCTGCGGTTCAATTGCTTCAATTTCGAGCAAATTTGCGGCCATGCATGCCAATCCCCTGACCTTTATGGCCATTTCCTATCTGTTTTCAACCTTATTTTCAATCGGTTTGAGAAATAAACTTCAAACTGAACCTGTCCAAGCTAATTATAAGGAAGCTCTGGCTATCGGTCTTTCGATGGGTCTCATCAATTTTGTAGGCTACTACGCATTTCTAAAAGCCCTTTCGTTAGGACCCCTGTCTATTGTTATCGCAATCATCGGCCTTCATTTTGTGATCGCTATCCTTTTGTCGGTTATGATCTATAAAGAAAAATTAACCCCGCCTATGATAGCTGGGGTTTCGCTGACAATTTTATCGGTCATTCTATTGCATCATTAACCGGTCATGAGCCGGCTAAACCATTTAGTGGCGGTATGTCACACGGATTTTGGAAGTTAGGATCGATAGAATTTTTGATGTAATATTGGAAGGCAATGCCCGCGCATAACAAATAGTGTCGCTTTAGTCGATGATTATGCATTTAACAGGGTGGGCATTTATTCACGGTTCTTCACATTTATTGAGCGTTTCTCCAATAGTCAATTAGGCATTTGTTCTGCTGGATCCATTTTGATGGGCTTCTTTATAAGCTTTGAGTAAAGCGTTGATTCTTGTCTGATAACCCTTCCCTTGATTTTTAAACCAGGCTAGTACATCCTCATCAATTCTCAAAGTAACCTGTGTTTTTCGAACTACCGGCTTCAGACCTTTCCGCAGCACGGCTTTTGCAAACATTTCAGCAGTGATCTCAGGATTATCAGAGAAATCTATATCATTATCATCCAGCTTATCGACACGGTTCCAATCTGATTGATCACTATGGGATTTGTGAGAAATATTTTTTTTCTTCATATTTTGTTGCCTTTCGTATTGAAATGACTCTTATAGAGTCCTCGTCTTCGGTATGTACCAAGACAACGACCCTCCCTTCAAGAATTCCAAGTGTAACAAAACGCTCCTCTCCATAATCGAAACGATCATCCTTGATTGTGAGAGTAAGCTATCAAATATTTTTGAGTTGTTGATAAAATCTATTCCATGTTTTTTATATTTAATTCGCGCTTCGTGTCATCCCATTCGAAATCCATGCGAGTATTGTAGTTACATTATGGCAATACGTCAAGTAGAATTATCTGACCACTGACTTGGACGCGCAACGGCCAGGTGCGGGCCCAGGTCATCCAGATCACGCCGCGCGTATCCGGACCGCTCGTTAAATTGCCGGTTGCGGACAATCAGTTTGTGAAAGCCGGCGATTTGCTGTTCGAAATCGACCAGCGTACCTTTGAAGCGGCTCTGGAACAGGCGCGGGCCGAGTTTGACGATACACGTGATGAAATTCAGGCTCTGGAGAAGCAGGTCGCAGCGGCCCAGGCGAAGCTTGAGGCCGCAGAAGCTACCACCAAGATCCGGCTTCTAACCGGCCATTTGACCTCGATTCCCAATCTACAGATGGCCAATGCCGAGATCGAAAACAACGGCCGCAGACCGCACATCCGGCGCGTCTTCAACGTCACCATCACCTACGACACGCAGCCGGAAAAAATCAACCGCGCCATAGAGATCCTGTGGGAGATCCTGGCGGTGCCCGAAGGGCCGGATGAGAAAAGCACCGATGCCACCGCAAAGCCAGCGGATGCCACAGCCGCCGAAAAGCAGGCGGGCACCTCCGCCATCACCCAGGCGCCGCCCGCCCTCGCCGCTATGGTTGAAGACATAGAGGGAGATTACCATCCCAATTGGGCCATTAACCGGCCGGACTTTGAGCCCCAAGTCTCCTTTAACGAATTCAACGCCGATTCATTGATCATTGTCGTTTTCTACTGGTACAATCCGCCTGACTATTGGAAATATCTGAATCACGCCACTTGGATCAACACCCAGATCGTGGAACGCTTTAATGCCGAAGGCATCGACTTTGCCTTCCCGACCCAGACGCTGCACCTGGCTGGCGACGATAAGCGGCCTCTCGACGCTGGTCAGTGAGCGGTTTCCAAAAAAGGTGCCTTCTCTGAAAACGCGGGTCTTGAGCAGAGTGCGGCCAAGCAATCTGTGTGACCGCAAGTCAGTGCGGCTAATGTCACGTTTCCTGCTTCAGCATCGTTTCATTTGAGAATTATTGATTTTAATTTCATTTTTGATAAGTTAGGCGATCGGCTCGACATCAGGGCCGTGATCCGGGCCTTTACGAGAAACGGTGCCCTGGAGGGAAGGAAAGAGTAAATGAAGGCGTCCGCATACGTCGCTTGTATTGTTATCGCTATCGCATTTCCAGTGCTGGCTGCAGCCCAATTCGAAGGTGAGATCGCTGCAGTCAAAATAGGGGTCCTGGCAAAAAGAGGTCCAGAGCAGATTCCTGCATATCGCTCAGCCAAAAGCTCGTTCAATTAGCCGAAGACTTTAACCTGGATGGAATTCAGAATTTAGCGGATGCATTGGATGTTTGCTAACTCCCTTCATAGGCCACCGGTTCTGCAGGCGAAAATTGAAAAGTTTCTACCATTACCAGGTGAATACGAGCTATTCATCTTAGTCTGAACGTGCCGCTGGCTTATGAAGGGAGTTAATCTGACTTTTGGATTACTATTTCGGCACAAGAAGAAATTTGACCAAGGAGAGACAACCATGAAGGAAATTCCAAAAAATCGCATCAGTAAAGCCATTGGATGCTTGGTTTGGCTTGCGCTGCTGCTATCATTCAACTGGCCGGCCATAGCTCAAGGTCAAGAGCCTGAGATTCGCGAGGGGTACAACACACCGATACCCGGGTCGATCATGACGCCTGACACGGTCGAGACAAAACATCTCGGCACCCTGAAATTCACCGACGGCCGCCCCACAAAGAAAACGGCCGACAAATTATACGATCATCTCGCCTACCTGCGCGCCATTGAGATCTTTCTCAACTGGATGCCTGCCTGCTCGATCGAAGCGATGCGGATGGGGCATGTGAATTCGGGAATCACCAAACCCAACCAGGTTGCGATCACGGAGCAATTAATGGATTCCAACCCCCTTTTTCTGACCGGCAATACCGACACGGTTTACGCATCGACGATTCTCGACTTGGAACGGGACGGTCCGACCGTTGTCGAGATTCCGCCCAAGTGTGGACCGGGAACAGTCAACGATGCCTTCTTCCGTTTTGTAGTCGATATGGGCGCTCCTGGTCCGGATCGCGGTAAGGGCGGCAAGTACCTTATTCTGCCACCGAACTACAAGGGTCTCCCAATCAAGTTTCCCGATAATAACAGCACCGTACCAGTTCGGGCCGGTGACGCCACCGAGAACTTCTATGTGGTTCAGTCACCGTCCTACATCAACTGGCTCATCCTGCGTGGATTCCTCGTGGACGGAAAGCCCGACGCGGCAATCAAAATGTTCAAGGAGGGGCTCAAAATCTACCCGCTCCAGAAAGCGGCCAATCCGCCCACGATGGAATTCTTCAACCTCTCCAAGGCGGTGTTGAATACGATCCACGCCAACAACGATATGTTTTTCGACGAGCTGAACCACGTCATCCAGAAGGAGCCGATAGGGCTCGTCGATCCGGAACTCCGCGGACTGGCCGCCGCCATTGGAATCGAAAAGGGCAAGCCCTTCGAACCCGATGCCCGGATGCGGGCCATACTCAAAGACGCAGCTGCGGTTGGCAATGCCATCGCCCGTTCCATCACTTTTAATGTCCGCAATTCCGAGGCCTACCTCTACGATGACAGCCAGTGGAAGGTCGGTTTCATTGGAGGCGATTACCGTTGGTTAAAGGACGGCGGCACAGGTGGGCGCAATCAAGACGCCCGGACGGCATTTTTCTATTTTGCCACCGTGAATACCCCGGCGATGGTGAAAAAGATCGTCGGCGCCGGCTCACAGTATGCCTGGACCGATCGTGACGGAGACGGGCGTTACCTGGAGGGCGACAAGAACTACAAGCTGAACATCCCGGCCGATGCTCCCGCCAAGGATTTCTGGTCGGTGGTTGTTTACGATCCCCAGACCCGATCGCAGTTGCAAACGGGCCAGCCCTTCCCCAGCCGCAACAATCAAAAGGACAAATTTGTGGAAAACGCCGACGGCTCCGTCGATCTCTTCTTCGGCCCCATAGCGCCGAAGGGAAAAGAAAACAACTGGATCCAGACCGTCCCCGGCAAAGGCTGGTTCGCCATCCTCCGCCTCTACGGCCCGTTAGAGCCGTGGTTTGACAAGACCTGGCGGCCTGGGGAGATTGAATTGGTGGACTAAACATTACGCGCTTAAAAGCTAGTTGTCTAGGAGGGAAAATTAACAATGAGATCAATATTTCGTTACATGCTTGTCGTCATGACCATTACTGTGTTGTTTCCCGGTTGGGCTCTGGGCGCAGGGCTCTGGGTCTTGGAAATGGCAAATCCCGACATCGGTACGGCCTCCGCCGGTCGCGGGGCGACTGCCGCCGATGCTTCCGTCGCCATGTTCAACCCGGCCGGTATGACGAAGCTGGATCGCTCCCAATTGTTCAGCGGCATTCAGGGCAGCTGGCTCAATGTCGAGTTTGATGTGGATGAATCTAACCGCGGCGGGGGAGACGGCGGGAATGCCGGCGATTTCATTCCCGCGGGCAGTTTGGCGTACGTGCACAGCGTCAATCCCAAACTCAAGCTGGGCATATCCGCCGCGTCATTTTTCGGCTTGGGAATCGAATATGATGACGATTGGGCCGGGCGCTACTTTGCAAAGGAGGCCTCATTTCTGACCGTTGCCGTCATGCCTGGAATCGGCTATCGCATCAACAAGTGGCTGTCCCTGGGCGCCGGCGCCACTGTGTTGTATGCCAAGTTGGTCAAAAAACGGCCGTCAACAACCAATTGACGGATCCCGGAGTCCCGGACGGCGAGATCAAAATTGACGAGGACGACGTGGGGTGGGGCGTCGTTCTGGGAACCCTCATCGAGCCCCGGGAGGATTTGCGCTTCAGCCTGACCTATCGCTCGGAAGTGGAGGTTGAATTCGAGGACATCGCCGAGTTAAACGGGGTGGGGCCGAATCTCCTGAATGCGCTGCAAAATGCCGGCGCCACCAGGCAGAAGGTAGACCTGGAAATGCAGCTGCCCCAGGAGGTGCTGCTCAGCGGCTATTACGATCTCACCGACAAGGTGGCACTGGTGGCCAGTGCCGGCTGGCAGGATTGGAGTGCATTCGGTGAATCGACCGTCACCGTCAGATCTTCCACAACCAGCAGTTTTACCCAAGACCGCAATTTCAAGGATACCTGGCACGCCGCCATCGGCGCCCGGTACCGTTTCGCCGAACCCTGGCTGTGGATGGTGGGTTTTGCCTATGACAGCTCGCCGGTCAATGATAAGGATCGCACCGTGGATATGCCGCTGGATCGCCAGATCCGCCTGGCGACCGGTCTGCAATACGACTGGAACGAAAATGTGACGGTAGGCGGGGCTTACGCTTATGTCGACCTCGGGGATGCCGATATCGACCAGCAGGGCGGCCTTTTGCAGGGCAATATCAAAGGAGATTACAAAACCAACCATGTCCATACACTTGCGTTGAATTTGATCTGGCGGTTTTAGCTTTTGGGTAAAAAAGATGTGTTTCATCCCTGCACGGTTTGTTGCTGGAATCGACATTTTTGGAGCGCAAGCAATAATGAATGCTTCATATTTTCTGAATTTGGTTTTACTGCCGCTCAGCCAATGGT
>Ga0209146_1000167_pt1 | contig 21625 bp, 8 predicted proteins | sample WorMetLIZAISLAND_2_FD_187402 | JGI IMG/M metagenome (GOLD analysis project Ga0209146, IMG submission 187402) | Marine gutless worms symbiont microbial communities from Max Planck institute for Marine Microbiology, Germany - Olavius geniculatus... | ecosystem: Host-associated > Annelida >...
TTTTTTTTTTAATTTACAGGTTCAAAAAAATTTGAAAGGGGATCATCGTTGACACATACCGGCGACTTTCTTATACTCCATCATCAAAATTTTTTCCTTTCGACCCATCATTGTTTTCTATCGGCGGACGTATTGAAACCTGAAAGCAGCCTGACATCTCAGCATGTGGGCGGCATGACTGGAATTGCTCTAACAAAAAAAGATTTTGGGCGTCTAAAAAAATGAACGTGAAGAGACTTTCAATCCTTTTGGGTAGTCTGGTGTTGATCCTGCTGTGGGCTGCTGTCGCAATCTTTCCTAACTGGCTGTGGTTTCAGAATTTGAACTTTGCCTCCGTTTACTGGACCATGATCCTGGGCAAATTCGGGCTGGCTGCGGCGATCTGGCTTTTGATGATCACTATTTTGGCAGTCAACCTTTACGCCGCGCAGAAATTCTATCCAGTGCAGGAACAAAAATCTGCCGATCTGGGCGGATTGAACATCTCCGGGAATACACTGAATAAGGTTATTCTGGCGGCTGTACTGATTGTCAGTTTTGTGATCGCTTCCAGGGCGTCCGCCCAGTGGAATATGGTGTTGAGTTATTTGAATCAGCAGCCTTTCGGTGCTGCAGATCCTATATTTGACCGCGACATCGGCTTTTTTGTGTTTTCTCTTCCCTTTCTAATGTTCGTGCGCGAACAGTTGTTGATTTTATTTCTCTTTGCCGGCTTGGTGACCATAATATGGTATATCAAAGATGGTGGGGTTCAATTTATCAACGAATACCTGCTGGCGGAAAGCAGACCGGGCTCACTGCCCAAAATCAAAATTGCGGAAAAAGTCACTAACCACCTTCTCGTGCTGGCCGGGATCATGGTCCTTCTAGTCGCGTGGGGCTACGATTTAAAGATTTACGATCTTCTCTATTCCACTCAAGGACCCGCCGCCGGTGCGAGCTATACGGATGTACAGATCAGAATTCCCGTTTTCCGGATCCTGATGGTGATATCCGTGCTATGGTGCATTACCCTTATTTACAGCGCGTTTAAACCAAGGATGAAGCTGCTCTATATCAGCGGTGCTATCTGGATCGGCGCCATCCTGGTTCTGAATTACGGACTTCCGGTTGTTGTGCAGCAGTTGGTCGTCAAACCGAACGAACTGGCCAAAGAACTACCTTACATCGCCTACAATATCGACTTTACGCGCCGGGCTTATAATCTCGACAATATCAAAGAGGTAAATTTCGCGATCAACGAAAAGCTGAGCCCGGAGGATCTCACCAATCATGACGTAACGATTCAAAACATCCGCATCTGGGATGAAACACCTCTGCTTCAGACCTACCGCCAGATCCAATCCATCAGACTCTATTACGATTTCAACAATGTGGACGTGGATCGATATACGATCGACAACCGGTATCGACAGGTTATGCTGGCCGCCAGGGAACTGGTCGTCAACCAGTTGCCGCAACAGGCCAGGACCTGGGTGAACAGGCATCTCATATATACCCATGGCTATGGCCTGGCCATGAGTCCTGTCAATGAGGTTACCAGAGAAGGACTGCCGCAACTGATGATAAAAGACCTCCCGCCAGCGGCGGATAAAGACCTGGAGATAGACCGCCCGGAAATTTACTACGGTGAAAAAACGGATAATTATATCCTGACAAAAACCAGTGCCAAGGAATTTGATTATCCCAAGGGCGATAAGAATGTCTACACTGACTACCAGGGCAACGGCGGCGTTCCCATTAATTCATTTGTCAGAAAACTTCTATTTGCGATCGAATTCCAAGACCCACAAATCCTGTTTACCACCTATCTGCAGCCTGACAGCCGGATTATGTTCAATCGGCGGATCGACAAGCGGGTTTATGCCATCGCCCCGTTCCTGGCGTATGACACTGATCCGTACATGGTGGTCTCGCAAGGAAAGCTGTATTGGATTCAGGACGCCTACACGATCTCCGGTATGTATCCTTATTCAAAACGCTCGAAAAGCCCTTTCCGGAAACGATGGCTCAACTACATTCGAAATTCCGTCAAGGTGGTCATCGATGCCTATAACGGGGATGTGCACTATTACATGATAGATGCGAATGATCCCATTCTCAAAACGTACGCCACCATCTACCCGGATCTCTTCCGCCCATTCGATGAGATGCCTGCCGATTTAAAAGCGCACGTGCGCTACCCGAATGATCTGTTCGAGATCCAGGTCAACACCTACGCCAGATATCACATGCGGGATGTTCAGGTGTTCTATAATCAGGAAGATCTTTGGGAACCACCGGATGAAATTTACGGCAACAACCGGCAAATGATGAAGCCTTATTATATCATCATAAAACTACCGCAGGAGGATAAAGAGGAATTTCTGCTGATGCTTCCGTTTACACCTGCCAAAAAGGACAACATGATTGGCTGGCTGGCGGCCAGATGCGATATTCCTCACTACGGCAAGCTCATCGTATACAAATTGCCCAAAGAAAAGCTGGTTTACGGCCCAATGCAAATCGAAGCCCGGGTGGATCAGCAAACTGAAATATCGAGGGAGCTCAGCCTGTGGGATCAGCGCGGTTCGAGGATAATTCGAGGCAACCTTCTGGCCATTCCAATAAGTGACGCCTTTCTTTATGTGGAGCCGATATATCTAGAAGCGAAACAGGAGCGCAAAAGACCGATTCCGGCGCCGAGCTCACAGTCAGGCTCAAAAACTCAAAATCAGCAGAAACCGCGACCTGCCAGAAAAGAAATTGCAACTACTGCTGCCCTGCCCGAACTCAAACGGGTGATCGTTGCGCTCGGCGATCGGGTTATCATGGAGAAAAAACTGGAGCAGGCCTTAAACCGGGTCCTGGATAGGCAGGCGATTTTTAAAAAAGACATTTTGCCTGTCGGAAGCGATTCCGATGCAGTTTCTGATCTAGTCTTGACGGCACTTGAGCATTACAATAACGCCAAAGCGTTTATTCACAAAGGTGATTGGGCAGGTTTCGGTAGAGAATTGGAAAAATTGGAAAGGATCCTGAAGCAGCTGGCTAAACCTGCCGCTACTCCGGATTGAACCGCGTATTGGTCGATAGGTTGGAAGCACAATGACGTCGCATGAACAAAACGGACTACAATCCCACGTACGGCCTAAACAGATGCTGGAATTTCTAAATACGGTATCTCCTTTTGACAACCTTGAGTTCAACGAGCTCGAGGCGTTTGTCAACCAAATGGAACTCGCCTACTATCCAAAAGGGGAACGCATTTTGAAGAAGGGGGATTCTCCTCCCGATTACCTTTACATCATCCAGCATGGCGCCGCCAAGTTATCTTTGGTTGATGAGACTGATAAGGAAGTTATTGTAGATATTCGTGGTGAAGGTGACTATTTTGGTGCGACCAGCATTCTGCAGGAAAGGCCGGTTACTTTCGATATCACCGCGCAGCAGGATCTTATGATTTTGATGCTGCCGGCGGATCAACTCAAGCAGTTGACGGTCAAATATCCAGAATTGGAACGTTTTTTCAGTATATCTTTAGCTCGAACTATCAAGGCGGTGCGCCATTCGGCGGTCTTCAAAAACATCCCGCCCATAGGGCAAATCAGTTTCAGTCTGGATTTATTTATGACCGGCAAACGCGTGGCCGACCTGATGAGCAAAGATGTGCTTACCTGTGCTCCGGGTTTGTCCATCAGAACAGCAGCCCGGTTAATGGCTCAGCGCCGCGTCAGCTCCATTGTGGCCACCGGAAACGTCTTATACCCGATGGGCATTGTGACCGACAATGATTTGCGAACCAAGGTCATTGCTGCCGGGCTTGATCCGGAAGCTGCCGTATCCCGAATTATGAATTATCCGGTGATTACGATTGCTTCCGACGCTTATGCCTTCGATGCGATATTGTCCATGAGCCGTCACGGAGTCAGACTCCTGGTGGTAACGGAGGACGATCGCGTGGTCGGCATTATCAGCGAGCACGATTTGCAGATGGAAGCCGGCAGCTCTCCAGTGCAGGTAATCAATGAGATTCAGCGGTCTGATTCCCTGGCTACCCTGATCGGACTGCGTCCCAAAATTGAGCGTGTCCTGGAAATGCTGCTGCGCCAGGGCGGTCCGGTCAAACAGCTCGTAGCCCTGATTACCGAGCTCAACGATCGCCTCACGCTCCGAATCCTCAAATTGGTGGAGCTGCAAATGGAAGCTGAGGGTTTTGCCCCCCCCGGTGCCCTATGGCTGGTTAGCATTCGGCAGTGAGGGTCGTAAAGAACAGACCTTGCATACCGATCAGGACAATGCCCTGTTTTTTTCAGTTGATACGGATTTGAATGAGGATGAATCAAAATCCTGGTTTCTGACATTTTCAGAACAGGTGGTCGAGAGCCTGGTGCAATCGGGCATTCCGCGTTGTCCCGGCGGCATAATGGCTTCTAATCCCCAATGGTGCCAGCCGGAAGAGAGGTGGGAAGCCAGGTTTATGGGCTGGATTACCGAACCCAACCCGGATACCCTTTTGAAGGCTTCAATATTCTTCGACTTTCGTCCCATATATTCCGGAACCGAATTTCCTTACATCCTGAGGGAAAGACTATTGCGGGCTATTCGCAAGAGCCGGCTTTTTATGAGGTTCATGGCCAAAATCGCTCTGACGAATCGACCTCCTCTGGGTTTGCTCAAACAATTTGTCGTCGAAAAGTCCGGCGAACATAAAAATAAACTGGACCTGAAAATGAGAGGATTGACTCCGGTGGCGGATGCCGCGCGGGTCCTCAGTTTGAGTTTGGGGATAACGGCTCAAAATACCTTTGACCGCATCGCTGAAATAAATCAGCGTGGGATCATTGACGATGGCTTCTACACCAATCTCAGGGAGGCATATGAGTTTATTGTCTACCTGCAGATCACCCGACACTTGGATGCACTGGCGAAAGGAGAAGAACCCAATAATTTTTTGGATCCGGCAAGCTTGAACAGCCTGCAGCGGAAGATGTTAAAGGAAAGTTTTGCCGTCGTCCGGCGGCTGCAGGAGACGATCGAATTCCGCTTTCAGACCAGAGTGGTGGAAATGTAATGCTGAAGCTATCTATCGCACGAATGCGGAATCGATGGATTCGGACCCGGCTGCAGGGAAAGGATATTGCTCCGCTTGCCTATGAGAACCTGTCCGCCCTGGATCATTTAGATTTAAAGCAGAAGGCTAAAAATTTGCGCTATGTTGTTCTTGATCTCGAAACGACCGGGCTGAACCTTAAACATGACCAGGTAGTCAGCCTATCCGCAGTCCGTGTGATTGATGGCCGTATCCCGCTTGGAGATGTTTTCAATTCGTTGGTGAATCCCGGCCAGGACATTCCCTTTTCGTCGATTAAACTCCACGGAATTGTTCCGTCCATGGTAGCCCGGGCACCTCTATTTGAAGAGGTATTTGATCAATTTCTGCGCTATCTGGGAACTGACATCCTCGTCGGCTACCACGCGCGGTTCGATTTGAACTTTTTAAACAGCTGCATGAAGCGTAAATACGGCTTTCGCTTACAGAATTTGGTTTTGGACACCGCCTTCATGTGCAACAAAATTATATACCCGGCCCACATCAAAAATTACGCTGTCCGGTTAAAAGGGAGTCAGGGATTGGATACAACAGCCGAGTATTTCGGCATCGAAATTCCCGAGCGGCACACGGCTTTAGGTGACGCGATGGCCACCGCCATGATATTTCAACGAATATTGGCAGAAATGGAGAAAAAGGGACCGGCTAGTTTGCGAATTCTATTGTCTGCCGCCAGATTTCGTTGATCGATCCATTGAAAATCACTATTTCGGCAGGGCGGCCATGCCAACAATGAGCAACTATTGTGGAATGGGTGATTGTTGTTTGCATCAATGAGCGCTTCAATATCTTGGACTGCCACTGAAACCGAAGCTCAATTCATCATTTTCGATTCATGCGCTTTGAAAATGCAACCTCCTATCTTTATCTTTCATAAGGATGTCTTTGCGCTACTTCACCTTGCGGTATTCATAGCTGGATCTGAAATCCGCTGTATTGGCGTGAACCAGCTCAGGGACAAGCCTGCCGTAGCTATCTTTAGGATCGGAGGCGCCGAAACTGACGTTGCCGCCGGTATCGGCTCTCAGGCGCCACAGATTTCCGGCGACTGGAAGAATTCGTCCACAGGGTGACCCCGCTGTCGGTTTCCCACAGCTTCGTCATCAGGGAGGCTTCGATATCGGCACCCACCTTCAATGACTCCCAGGTCGATGAGAGACGAACATTCGGCTTTGGATCGGAAACATCCAGTTGCCCAAAGATCAGGACATCGACGTGATGGGCGGCGCCGATGGCCCTGACTGCTTCAGGGTCTAACTCTGCCCTGCCGACTTTTTTCAGCACATGGTCTTTTCCACCCAGTTCGAGAATTTTCACACCTGGTTGGGCCGATTGAACGTTATGTATATATTCCTGGGTCGCATATTGTTTCAGGTCACTTTCGGCATTGGTGGAAAATTCTATGATCCCGACAATCCCGTATGGTCTGAGGTCCATTCGGGGCGGGATGACAATTTTTTCTCTGTGCGAGCACCCGGAAAAAATTGGGATTATTATTGCCAGGACGAATATCAGCACGACATAGTTCGATTTGCGATAATGTCTCATTGCTATTTCCTCAAAGCGAATTTATTAGAATATTCGATCTGATTTAATATCGACCCTTCCTGAACAAGACTTAAGGGATAAATAAAGAATCGCTTTCGTTGTTCGAATCATCGGGACTTCCGACACCATATCACCGAGGCAATGGAGGTGTGCGGCGACGATATCGAGCGCGGCAAGAGGGGCGACAACTTGTTAAACCAGACAGTCAGCACCCGGGTCTGGTTGGTGCTGCTGCATGCCGAACGCGGTGAGTTCGAACAGGGGCTGCGGCTGGGCCACGAGGCACTACAGCTGGCGCAAGGTGTTCAGGGCGGTGATCACGAGCGCCTCTGGGCGCGATGCGCCATCGGTCGCCTGAGGGTAGTCAGAGGCGATTTTGAGGCTGCGATACAAACTCTGGAGCCAGTCGTGCTCGTCTCTGAACGCGATTTTCCGGTCTATATCCCGCGGGTCGTCTCCTCGCTGGGCGTTGCCTACGCGGCCTTGGGATCAATCGAAAAAGGATTGCGCTTGTTGCATCGCGCCGAAGAGAAAGCGCGTTCGATGAGCTTTCGGTTTGGCTACGCGTTGGTTTTGGCTCAGCTCGCCGAGGTGTTGCTGATGGCCAACAACATAGGGAAAGCCCATACCTAGGCAATGCAAGCGCTTGCAATCGCCCAGGAAGTCGGTGAACGCGGCAACGCCGGTTGGGCGGCGTGTGCAATCGGCGATGTTGCGGCACGCGATGGTCGACACGAGGACGCCGCATCGGGCTATCACCGGTCTCTTGAAATTGCCGAATCGTTGGAAATGGCGCCGCTGCAGACCCGATGCCTGGATGGCTTGCGCCGACTGGCTCGATAATCGGGTGCCCTATTCACCAATTGCGGGTTCCATAATCCCTCGATTCCTTATCGGTTGTACGGGAAACGCTGTGAATGTGAGGGCTCGATCAGCCGCATGCGGTATCCTCCCTTCAGCAGTAGATAGTTTAGTAAATTTCAACCCGAAGGTATTTTTCATCCTTTGCGTTGCCCTATTTTTAGGACCTCCTGCGGCGCCAGCCGGCAAGACCGGCAAGGCCGGTGCCCACTAGCAGAATGGTTCCGGGTTCGGGGATCGGTTGAATATCAAGCGTACTGGACAAGCAGATAATCGACCCGCTATCAGGGTCTCTATGTCCGAGATAGAATCCGGATGTCGGCTCCGTATTTCCTAAAACAAACTCCATAATGGCTTTATCGCCTACGTTAGACAGATCAAAACTCCAGCCCATGGCCATAGAAACATCATCCAAAGGTGCGGGAGCCTCATTTAAGTTGTCCAATGGTGTGTCATATACATGATCAACAATGTCACCATAAAATGGATCGTCAATTTCCCATGATTGACCTGCTGCCGGTGTCTCTGAGAGGCTGAAGCCGCCGCCTTCATTGAAATAAGTATTCAAAGATTCATCAATTTCGATGTCAAAAAATCCGAAAACAAAAAAAGTACCTGCGGTTCCAGGGTCGTAAGTTATCTTAATGGTGCCTATTCCACCACCATCCTGATATCCGTGGCTCCAGTCAAAACCACTGTCATCAATGCTATTGGGTAATTGATTTGTGTCGGGTCCGGAATAGATATCTGGAGATCTGTATACGGTACCGTTTAAATTAAAAGCCCAATCATACAGGTCGATAAGCACAGCGGAAGCCCCTGAAACTCCGAAAACCAAAATCAGTAATACCGCCAAAACGATTTTAATATTTTTCATGGTACTCCTCCCTTTTGAGAATATGCCCTGTTCAATAAGGTAGGTAGTTCAGACTTATTTTGTTATTCCCTTTAAGTGAACTACGGGCAGACAATATGCCAATTTGTCAAAATTTAAATCCCTTTGATTAAATATGGTTGGCTACCTCCAATTCTCGCGGACGGCTCACTTTTTCTCATTTGTATGAAACAATTTTCATAAATGTTCGGTAACGCGTCTCTGATCAATTACATTTGACCTAAACTAATCGGTCCCAAGCTTAGGGATCAGGGTTTGGGGCTTCGCCATCCGGGCTACGACCCCACACGCAAGGTTCAAAGGTTGCAACTGTTTGAAACTGCATACTATATCGATAGGGATCTGGCATACCCGACTTCACCCATTGGGTGAATTTGTATTATTAGCATATGAAGGCTGAATCCTTTTGATAAGAGTTTATTGGTAGCATATCAACCCGGAACGTTGAACCCTGAACCGCTCAACCTTGGTTTGATTATCTAGTCCTCCTCCGTGCCGTTGGTGTCGCACCGACCTCATTGGAGTAACAAATCTCAATGCCGTTGACCAACTTCACAACCCGGTAGTAGTAGGTCGTGTTATTGACAACACTGGTGTCTAGGTAGGTGGCATAGGTTGTTACGTGGCAGTTGGCGATGCGATTGCCGGGTAACAGTTCGACATCCGGGCTTGTGCTGCGGTAGACGTCGTAGCATTCGGCGTCAATCTCATGGGTCCAGACCGTCTGTACCTTTCCGGACTTGGGCCGGGCCGTCAAATCGAAAATGCATTGGCTCAGGATCGGGCTGCGCGGACTGACCGTGACTGCCAGGGTGGCGATATCGGTGCTGCCGTCCTCGTCGGTGACCCGGACTGCAACGATGTATCCGCCGGAGCTGCTCCAGGAGTGAGTGTGGGTAACGCCGGTATCGCCGGAAGGAGTAAAAGTACCGTCGTATTCCCAATCCCATTCGCACAGTACAATGTAATCCGGGCTGGAGCTCGAACCGCTCGCATCGAAGCTGCCGGCCTGGCCTTCTTCGATGGGGGTGTCGCCCGTCATGTTTGCCAGGGGAGCCTTGTCAGTGATGTTTACAGGGTGTCTCACCGTATCGGTCGAGCCGTCCTCATCCGTCACTGTCAGGATCACGATAAAGACGCCGTTGTCATTGAAGGTGAAGCCAGGATTCTGTTCCGTACTGCTGCCCAGTGCGCCAAAATCCCAGGCCCACCCGACGATGTCGTCCACGGGTGAGCCGGACTGATCGGTAAAATTCACCACCGCGCCTTCGACCTGAGGCTCCGGCGCCCAGGTAAAGGCCGCTGTCGGTCCAAAATCTTTGACCGTTACCTGCATGCCGGCCGTATCCGTGCTGCCATCATCATCGGTAACCCGGACCGCCGCCGTATAAGCGCCGTTATCCATCCAGGTGTGAGTTTGGGCGGCTCCGGTGTCACCCGAGGGGGTAAAGGTGATACCGTCATAGTTCCAATCCCACTCGTAGCTTACCATGTCGTCCGGGCTTGATGACGATCCACCGGCATCGAAGTTGCCTACCCGGCCTTCATCGATGGGGGTGTCGCCAGTAATCGCCGCGGCGGGCCCACGGTCATTGACCGTTACCTGCATGCCGGCCATATCCATGCTGCCATCATCATCCGTAACCCGGACGGCCACCGTATAAGCGCCGTTATCCATCCAGGTGTGAGTCTGGGCGGCTCCGGTGTCACCCGAGGGACTGAAGGTGATGCCGTCATAGTTCCAATCCCACTCATAGCTGACGATGCCATCCGGGCTGGAGGTGGAGCCACCGGCATCGTAGCTGCCTGCCTGGCCCTCGTCAAGGGTGGCATCTCCAGTCAGCGCCGCGGCCGGACCAACATCCGTGACCGTTATGGTTTGACTTACGGTGTTGGTCGAGCCGTCGTCGTCGGTCACGATCAAGGTCACATTGTAGGTGCCGTTGTCGGCGAAGGTAAACCCGGGATTCTGGATGCTGCTTGTCCCAAGACCATCAAAGTCCCACGACCAGCTGATGATCGTGTCCGGAGACGAGCTGGAGGCATCCGTAAAGCTTACAGCAGATCCCTCGTTCTGGGGCTCCGGCGTCCAGGTAAAGGCCGCTGTTGGTCCAAGATCATCGACCGTTACCTGCATGCTGGCCGTGGCGGCCGAGCCGTCTTCATCAGTCACCGTCAAGGTCACGGTGTAAATGCCGTTGTCGCTGAAGGTGAAGGTTGGGTTTTGATCCGTACTGCTTCCCAGTCCGCCAAAATCCCATAACCAGTCTACAATGACGTCGACCGGCGATGTCGACCGGTCCGTGAATGCAAGCGCTAATCCCTCATCCTGCGGTTCCGGTGACCAGTTAAAAGCTGCTGTTGGACCAAAGTCCGTCACAACAACCACCGCCGTATCCGTATCATCGAGCCCGCCGCCGGACACTTTCAAATAAATCGTGTGACTGCCGTCACTATCAAAGGTCACCGCCGGTGTTGCCCCGGCAGCATCGTCATAAACGCCGTCCCCGTCCAGATCCCATACGAGAGTAATCGAATCGCCATCGGGGTCGAACGAACCGGTGCCGTCCAGGGTAACCAGGCCTCCTTCCACCGCCGCGTAAGGGCCGTTGGCATCGGCCACCGGCGCATTGTTGGCGGCCACGAGGACGGTCGTCCACTGAATATCAGTGAGTCGTTCGTTTTCGTCCACTTCGCCGTCACCATCAAGATCGTTCATTACGCCGTTGTCCCAGACTTTCAGCCCCACGTTGTAAAAACCCGGCAAGGACCACACATAAACCGGATTGGGGCCCTCTGCATCGTCGAAATCATAAGGATACTCCCCGTCGAGCTCCCAGCCGTAGCGCGCGATTGCATCCGCGGGATCGATGTCGTAGGAGCCGGACCCATCCAGGGTCTCACCCATGCCCGCCCTGGCCGTGTACGGTCCGCCGGGCACGGCGATGGGCGGATGGGCCGCCGCGGTGATGGTTATAACGGCCGTGTCCGTATCGGTCTTTTCGGGGACGTTGTCGTCGGTCACCCGCAACGTGACTGTGTACACGCCCAGTTCGCTGTATGTGTGTTTGACGGTAGGTGTACCGCCTGTGTAATCATAGATACCGTCCCCATTCACATCCCATTCGTACAGCACGATGCTTCTGAAAGGATCGGTGTGGTAGGACCCGGAGCCGTCCAGGCTAAGCTCCAAATCAATCCCGTAAACGCGATCGGGTCCGGCATCGGCCACCGGCGGCTTTACAAAAAGCGTTTGGCTCAATATGATCACGCCCCATGCCGTGCGAAAAGGTTTGAAGGTGTCCTCGTCGTGGATCCAGCTTGTACCCTGGGCCTCAGCGTCGCCGCAGATTTCCAGCCCGCAGAACCAGCCCTCCGGCATCTGGTCGTCAAGAACCGTCCTCGCCACGCCCCGTTTGGCGTCTTTGAACCAATCGACGGCCCAGGGCGTGTCTTCACCGATGGCAGTGACCTCGCGGGGCACCGCAATCCTTAAGGCTTTAGCGATTCCGTAGAGGGCATAGTAGTTACTTGTATCCAGATACCATGAGTCCCAGATACTGGCGATAAAGTTTTGAGCATTGATCCAACGAAAGTCAGATGTTGATACATCATCAAAGGCGAGCTGGGCTAACCCTGCCGGAGTGGTGGCCACAAAACCGCCGGAACCTTGCGGTTGAGGTCCCAGATATCCCCAGCGGGCATCATTCTCGCTGTCGAGCAGCCAAACCTGATTTCTCTCCTTGACCCATTCAGGCACAGGAATACTGAACATTTCTTCAGCGGCTTCCATGCCTAAAGCAGCCCACTGATTGACTGAGTTGTCGGATGAACTATTCCAACTGTACCGCCAGCCACCGCCGTTACTCGTCCAGTCTGTCTGGCCCCAGGCATACATATCGACCATATCGGACAGGATGTCGTGGTAAAAGCGGCCATGGATATCAACGCCACCGGTATGAGCCACGGCAAGAGGGGTGCCGGTCGCCGCAATGGCCATCATCACCATTCCCAGCTCGTAGACCGGCAGGCTGCTTGCCACCTCGATACCGATTCCATTGGCATTGGTGTCCGGGTCCCCGTAAGTCTGTGGATCAATATCTTGCGACCGGATCGTCGTTAAAAGATATCTCAATCCCCTTGATACCGTTTCGACATAGGGATTCTCATCGGGATTGCCGCTTTCCGAATGGGTGTTGATCTGAAAGGCGTGAAGGGCCGATGCCGTAGGGGAAGCACGGAAAATTCCGCTACCGCTATGGTTATAACTCCAGCTGCCGTCAGAGGCGCCGCCACTGCGGTCCTGAGTCTTGTGCAGAAACCAGAGGGCTTCGTCGATGGCCACATTTATTTCGATATCGAGGGCTTTGTCCTTGACCACCACCTTGTATGTATCCGTTCCGGTCTGCCCCAGGCTGTCCCAAACGGTCAGTGTCGCTATAAAAGGTGTAAATTCCGGTGCATGAGGGTAGATGTGCTTTACGGAAAGATCATAAGGTTTGCTGACACTCTCTTTCGGTGAAGACGTGCCGTCGCCGAAATCCCACTGGAAGTACCTCGGGTCCGAATCCTTGACGACCCCTTTTAGCGTGATTTCCTTACCGTTCCACGTCTCATGGGGAAATTTCAGATCCGTTCCTACCCAGGGCACGCAGATTACCCTGGGCGGCAGGTTCTCCTCAATATGCACCACCGCGGTATCGGCGCTGACCTGCCCCGCGCCGTCTTCGACGGTGAGCGTGACCATGTGATCACCCGCAAAGCTGTAGGTATGGGTCGGAGAAGCACCATATCCTTTCGACGCAGCATCGATGAAAATGAAATTGTCGAAGAATGCATCGGTGCGGTATGTGGCGAGACCCACTTGACCCCGCGCCAGCAAGGTGTCGTCCTGTTGAATGACTAGATCATCGTTCAGGTAAAGCTTTATGGTGCTCCCGTTGATCTCCGCCTTCAGGTGATAAACCGTATCGAGAACGACCGTAAAAGGCAGATCATGATCCACCAGCATCCTCCAATTGCCGTTGACGACTCTGGCGAGGCGAACGTCGTTTTCACCACGGCCACGAAGGACGAACTCATACCGGTTCCGGTCATCAGGAGCTCTGAAAACAATCATGGCCATTTGACCGGAGCCTCCCGCCAGTCGAACGTCCACCTCCACCGTGAAATCGCCGGCCTCAGCGTTGCCCTTCAAGGCCATGGCCCGATCAAGGGTGGGGTCCGATTGCCGGTAACCGCCCCCTTCAACAACCCACGATCCGGAAGTAGCGGTCCAGCCCTCATCATCACCGTCCTCGAAGTCGTCGGACCATCCTTCGCTGAGATCCCACTCGTACGTCACGATGCCATGATCGTCGCTGGACGCCGTGCCGTCGAAAAAGACCGGCGGGCCCCCGACACCGCCCGTATAGGGTCCGCCGGCATCGGCAACCGGTGGCTCCCCGGTGGTGACGGTAACAGTGGTCTGGTCCGTATCAGACTGAAGCAGGTTGTCGAAGACGGTGAGCGTCACCTCATAGGTGCCCGCTTCGCGATAGAAATGTCCGGGGCGAACCCCTTCACCCGTATGCCCATCACCAAAGTCCCAGACATAGCGGGCAATCCGGTTGTCATCAGTGGAGCCGCCGCCGTCTATGCTGACGAAGCTATATGGTTCCCCGGTATAAGGTCCACCGGCATCGGCAACCGGTGGCTCGCCAGCCGCAATGGTGAGGGTGGTGCTGCCGGAATCGGTCTGCAATGCATGGTCGGTGACTTTAAGACCAATCGAGTAAGTACCGGGAGCATCATAGATGTGGGTTGTCGCGCTGCCATGTCCAACCGCCCGCACCCGCACATCGTCCATGTCGTGGGTGCCGGAGTTCGCCGTGCAGCCCACCTTGAAAAGCGTAGCGCGGGTGGCGTGGTTCGAGTCGTAAAGGAGAATCCAGTCGGTCTCGTCCGCGGGCTTGTACCAGTAGCGGGCTCCCCGAACCGGTTTGAGCTCGATCTTGAGGTCATACCACTGATCATATTCATGCCTTCCGAAGCTACCCCGGTTTGTGCCACCTTCGAATATGCGGATGTCGCCTTCGCGGAAATAAATGGCATATGGCATGTGGGTATAGCCGTAATCGATACTGTTGTTCTTGAGACCCCACATGATTTTAGGTCTCCCGCCGCTCCGGGCCCGCAGCCGGCCGGTGAAGACGTTGGCCTCGCGCTTGAAGCTCTTTTGGCTGAAACAGTAACGCTCGCCCCAATCACCATTGCCTGAAATGGTTATCATTTCATCCTGGGTAACCGCTTCGCTGACGTCCAATCTTTCTTCATTCAGGGTATTCCCGGAAAAGCCGTCTTCATATAGATGCCCAAAGTCCCACTCGTACAAATAGATGCCGAAGTCATCCGATGAACCCCTGCCGTCAAACGAGACAATATATTCTCCGTCTCGTGCAGATGCTTCACCAATCACATAAGGGCCGCCGTGGACCGCAACCGGGGGGGGGCTCCTCGGGCCACGGAGACCGTGGTGGAGACCGTGTCGGGTTGTCCGGCGCGGTCATAAACCGTAAGGGTGAGATCATAATCTCCCGTTTCACCGTACTCGTGGTAAACCTCGCTGATCCCGCCGAGGTAAGTGCCAAGATTGTTGTAAGCGCCCGCTCGCCCCAGCGTCTGTACAACAACCGGTTTGCTTGCGGTGATGTGGTAAAAGTCTCCGCCCGGGATGCGAAGGTAATCATCGGCTGCCAGGGTTTGTTCCAGGTCGTTGACAGCGACCGCCGTATCGTCGAACGGAGCGAAGATGACCAGACCCTCCATTAACCCGTGGGCATAGAAAACCTTTCCGTCTTTACCTCCGGTGAATGATGCGTCGTCGCCCAGGTATTCGATTCCGGTTTCAAGTTCGGTATCACCGGCCCAGACCTCGATGTCTGCCGTACTCTCGATACGCAGCCGCCTGGCGCCGACATCGGTCTGCCACCAGTACTCTCCCTGCAAAATACGCCGGGTCCAGAGAAGATCACCCGTGTCCATGTCATGAACGGAGACATCCGCATCTTCATAGGCAAATGCGGCCAGGGCGCCGGTCCCCTCTCCGCGGGTGGCGCAGTAAAAGAGGGTTCCCGCCGCACTGCCGGAAACGGCGGGAGCGGTGGTGTACCCATTGCCGCCCGCATTCTGCATGGCGATTGTTCCGGTGGCGAGGACATGATAGATATTGCCGCTCAAACCGGGATCCCAGTAAGCACCGGCCGCTAGCGCAGCTTCTGCAACCTGTGTGCCGTCGGTTTCGAATACGCGCACAATGGCTTCTTCAATGGCGAAAATGTAGAATCCATCGCTGGGATACAGGCGAAAGATGAACTCCCTGCCGACCGGGCCGCTGTCCAAAGACGGCACAAACGTGGCATGCTTCTCCCCATCTGTGGCGTAAGCGACCACAGGTTTGTCCGCTTCCACCTTGAAGTAGATGCCGTCTCCCGGGGCGCAATCCGTCCATTCTTCGTATTGGTCGAGGATGTTCGATCCGGTCACGCTGCCGGTCGCGAGGTTGACGATGTTGACCCGGGTGTTGTCCTGGGTGGCGATAATCCTGAGATTCGCGTCGGGCAGATCATATCCGTACAATCTCGTGCCGGCCTCGAAGAAGTTGTATCTTTCTTTTGCGTACCAGCTGGTGAGGGTGTTCCCGTCGCCAAAATCCCAGACGTAGGCGGCGATGCCCTCGCCATCAGAAGACCCGCTGCCGTCAAAAACAACCGTCCACAGGCCTGCCTCCGCGGAATCCTCGTTAACCGTGTACGGCCCGCCGGGGTCGGCCGCCGGCGGATCACTGGTGACCAGGGTGACCGTTGTCGTCATACTGCGGCTTTGGAGGGCGTGGTCGGTTACGGTCAGGGTCACGGTGTAGGTTCCCGGCGCCGTGTAAACATGGATGGGGGTTTCACCCGTTGCGTCGACCTGCACGCCGTCCGAGGCGTCAAAATCCCACTCGTATCTCAAAATACCATAGTCATCGCTGGAGGCACTGCCGTCGAATATAATCGGCCATTCTCCATTCGAAGCACCGGTCTCGTCGACAAGATAAGGTCCGCCCGGATCCGGCATCGGCGGATCGTTAGGCACCACCTGGATGACGGTGTCGTCCCGATCCTGTTGGCCGGATTCATCGGTCACCGTGAAAAAAATCGGGTAAACACCCTGCCTTAGAGCCAGGGAAGGTGCGCTGCCCTCGAGGGTTCGCGAGACATCCGCATCGTCCAGTTCGAAGGTTCCGTGCTTGATGGTCATGCCGGCGTTGAGTTCCATCGAATTCGAATGGGTCGAATCGTAAATAAGAGACCATATCGTATCTCCGTCCTTTCGCAGATAGTAGGACGCCCCGGTAGACTTGAGTGTGATCCTGATTTCGTAGGCCTCGTTGCGGGTATAGTAATCTTTTATACCCCTGGAGTTGCCATCTTCATAGATACTGATCTCCCCGTTTTTGAAATATACGGCATAAGACATCTGGGCGTAGCCAAAGCCGGCGTCGGCATGCTTGAAACCGAACATTCCCCACTGATCGCCGGCGGTGTTCACGGGCAGAATGCGCGCATGGAAAGTCAGGCCTTCAATCCTGTAAAAATCAGCTTGACTGAAAAGGTATCTCGTGTCCCATTCGCCCGCACCGCTAACTGCGATTTTGTCATCCTGACTGACGCCGGTGCTCGCGATCCACTTTGAGGCGTCGATTTCCGTGCCGGCAAACCCGTCGTGTAAGAAATTGACCTGCCACGCGTACGCCTCAATGCCGCTGTCGTCCGTGGAACCGCTCCCGTCCAGGGAGAAGGTGTAAGTGCCATGGTCGGCAAAAGCTTCACCGAACGTATACGGCCCGCCGCTTACGGCCACCGGCGGGTCGCCCCGGACCATGATATCCGCCGCGCCAATGGCTACCATGCCCCTGTCGTCGGTGACGGTGAGGTTCACCAGATAGGTGCCCTCGGCCGAATAGGTGTGCGAAACGCTCTCGCCGCTGCCGGTTGTACCGTCACCGAAATCCCACTCCCAGGAGACAATCGTCCCGGATGGGTCACCGGCTTTGGAGCCGGATCCATCGAATTCGGCCGATTGACCGAGGGGGATGGATTGAGTTTCGGGGAGGACCTTGGCATAGGGAGTTCCGGGCGGACGGTAAGGCGGCGCCGACACACCCAGTGTAGCTCGGCTGGTTTTACCGACCAGCATCCGCAAGCCGAAGGTTCCGTCCCCGTTGCCCGGATAGAACCAGACCTGCCTGCCGGTGTAGTCCACCGCCACGATATCCACATGGCGGTCTGAATTCAGGTGGTAAGCGTCGTAGGAACCATAATTGTCAAAATCGAGTGATGCAACATAAACGCCGCTGTCAAAGGTTCCGTCCCCGTTTCCTCTGAAAAAGTAGGGATCTCCCCCGGCGCCGCTGTTGGCAATGATGTCTGCCAGACCGTCGTTGTCGAAATCGGCAGCAGCCACACCGTAGGGATTATCGCCGACATCTTCCAAAAATGCCGCCGGTTCGAAGGACCCATCACCGTTGCCGGGGTAGACCTGGATATAGCCGTCGCTATAGCTGCCCCTGGCAAGGTCTAAAATCCCGTCTCCATTGAAATCAGCCAGATCGCAGCCGCGGCCCCTTTCTCCGAAATCGATTACATAGGACTCGAAACGGCCCGTACCATCGCCCAGGGCGACAATCACCGCTTCCGAGTCGGTGTCGCCGATAAAATCCATGTTGCCGTCATTGTCGATGTCACCGGCGGTCATGCCCATGGCCCAGCGGCCGGACACGGGATGGCTCACCACAACGCCCTGCCGGGCGAATTGACCTTCTGCATCATCGAGAAAAAGATGGTAATCCACCCGACCGGACAGCCCGCCGCCCACAATCATGTCGAGATGGCTGTCGTTGTTGAAGTCGGCAACGGCAACGCCCCTCGAGTCCTGTCCGATGCCGCCCGTGGACCGAAGGCCGCCGGGGGAGACGGAAAAAATCATATACCCCACCGATTCCGCTGGATGGTCGGTTTCGCTGTCAGCGGATTGTTCTTCGTCCACCTGCATCCGCACCTGGTCTTTATTTTTGTCGAGCCAGCGCAAGCCGGCGGGCTCCGGCCCGAAAGCCGTTTGCATAGTGGCAATCAGCGCCGGTGCGTCCACAAAGGGTGAATCGAATGCGATGGTTCTGAACGAGTCCGTCACAACCGAACCGGTTCTCACCACCTCGAAGGTCAGGCCGTTGATTGCCCCGGCCGAGGGCTCCCAGGCGATGAACGACACGGTTTCTTCCGGGTGGTCCGGCGCGCTGGCTTCCTGCTCCTGAAGCAGGAACTCGAACCCATCGGTGCCGATATTCCGGATCCTGCCGGTGACCGCAGTTGGTTCGTTGAGGCTGGTCACGCCGGCAACCACCACCGGCACCTCATTGAAAGGCTCGCTGAAAGCCACCGGGCCGAACGCCTCAGTTTGACCGGTCTCGAATGTGCCGGCCTCCAAAAGGGTTCCATCCGGCAGGGTGTAGCGTCCTTGCTCCACGACCACGTACCCCACGGTCTCGAACGGGTGGATTCCATCCTGGTAATCCCACTCCTGGATACGGATATCGAAACCGGTGCGCGTGACGTTGCGGATTCTTGCCAGCGCCGGATGGTTCGAATCGTAGCCCGGCGTTGTTGCCACCACGACCGGATCCAGAAAGGGTGTCTTGAAGTTCAAATGGGTCCAGTTCTGATCCACCCTGACCTCGCCGGTTTGAAGGTGAACCGGTTCGAGCAAAAACTGGAAGCTGACTCCCATACCCCAGCTGTCGTTATTCCCGGCGCGGTAAATATTCCCGTCGTCGTCGGTGACCACAACGAACGAATCCCCCCAGGTGTCGGCCGTGCCCGGGCTGCAATCGTCGTCCACACCGTTGTCAAGGATTTCGCTCCTGCCGGGATTGACGTTCGGATCGAAGTCATCGCAGTCGGTCGACTTAGGGTAGTTTTCTGTCTGATGCAAGGGATAACCGTCGCCGTCGTTATCCACGTAATCGAGGGTGGCCGGGTTGCAGTCGTCATCGAGCACGTTATAGAGGATCTCCTCGGCTGCCGGATTCACCAGAGGCTGGTAATCGTCACAATCAGCTGCCTGGGTGTAGCCATCGCCATCCAGATCGTCGTCCGGCGTGTCCGGACTGCAGTCGTTGTCGACACCGTCGTAGGGAGTTTCCGCTGCACCGGGATTCACCGATTCATCCGCATCATCGCAGTCCACTGCATCATCGTAGCCGTCTGCATCCCCGTCAAAGGAAATATAGATGCTGAAGGTTTGGGAGTCGCTGTGGTTCTCCGGGTCACGGACCCGTACCGTAACGTCCACCTCGCTTTCCGCCGGTGACGGCCTCGCCGCAACCGGCCAGGCGATCAGCCCCGTGGCCTCCGCAATGGTCATTCCAACCGGAGCGTCCTCAAGAATATAGCGCAGGGAATCCCCCGTGGGGTCCTGCGGGTCCGTAGCTTCCACGTCGTACGCGTAGGCCGCCCCCTGGGCCACCGCCGTGGGCGGTGTCGACGTAATGTAAGGGCTGACGCCGTTTACGCTAACAGCCACGACTGCTTCATCCAGGGCCGGTGCGTGAACCCGCACCCTGGTGCCCCCGTCCCTGAGCCCGGTGACCTGGATGGTTGCCCGTCCGTCTGCATTGCTGATCGCCCGGTAGGCGTCGATTCCGGCGATCTCACGGCTGTCCACTGCAAACAAGAGCTCCACACCGGGTACGGGGAGACCCGCACCGGTTACGGTGAATTCGAGCGCCGCGACCTCCCCCTCATTTAGTGTCACCGGATCGGGCGCTGCAATGGTGTCAGTCGCAGCGGTTGCACCGCCGACGGTGAGGGTACCGCCGAGCACCGTCACAGGAATTGCCTGATTCCCCGGGCCGGCAAGGATGACCTCAGTCAGGCTGAGCTGGTAGCTTTGCCCGGCAACCGCGTCGGCTGGAATCGCAAACGTGATATCCACGATCGACCCCGGCCCGCTGAAGCCGGCCCTCGGCTCGCCCGGCTCCGGGATCTCCGTCGGCAGGCCGATGCGAACGAGGCTGGTGGATGACGGCAGCGACGGATGCGAATCAACATCCGGTGCTGTCGTAACGGCATCGCCTTTGGCGATGGATTGTACGGTCAGTTCCGGCGCGCCGGTGGAGGGTGACACATTCAGATCCAGTTGAAAGCCGTAGACATCGAAGACATCATAAGATATCTCTACGGGTATAGTAGCCGTGGTTCCGTGCTGAACGACGGCCGATCGAATACCGATGATTTGAGCCATTGCCGTGACTGGCGCCGCCATCATAGCTGCAAACAGCATGAGATAGGTGCCTATAGTTATTACCCTGGATAATGTAGTAATTGTTTTCATTTCATAATCCCCAATAATTGGTCAGGGTTGCCCAAAATAAACGGCTGTCTCAGAGCGCTAATTAATTTAAACTACCGGTTAATAATCACCTCAGTCCGAGATTTTTTCTCAATCTCTGGTATGACAATCTACTCCATTTTATATCTTCCCTCAGAGGCATTTCTGCAGTTTGGTACATCATATGTCCCGGTTCTACACCGTACTCATGCGTTAATCCATAAAGATGACCGGCTTCATGAGAAATGACGTACCCCAGATAGCGCCCCAGTTCCTCAGGTTCAAGACTTCGGCCTTCGATATTGTTATAATGATTTTCGAGACATGTTCTGATAGTATCCATATATACTGATGCCACGAATCCGCCTATTGGCAAAGCCAGGCCGTATAAATCAAGATCATCTCCGCATATTGACCACTCCAGAAAACTAGTTGCTACGAGGACCATTTTAGACTTTGGAGTGGCTCCAGCACCTTCCCTGACATTCACTTGATAGGGTCTGTAGTAACCTTTAACGCTATTAATTGCTGCGTTTTTTATGAAGTCAATGTTTCCTTCGAGCAACAGATCCCCGGAAAAGTTATTTCCATCCCAAATTGAAAAATCAACAAACAGCGTGTTACTACCGGATTTTTTTAAGAGCCCCCCGCTGTTGTTGATCATAGTCAGACCAACCTGAGAAAGTACGTCTAGAACGCTGGAAATCGTAAGGGTGTCAACGATTGACGGGCTGTTGCCCAAATCGAATTTTATTTGCTGACGCCGCCTCACCTTGTGCGCCAAATTTTTGGTTTTTTTCTTAAATATTTTTACAAACGTA
>Ga0209146_1000183_pt1 | contig 20533 bp, 11 predicted proteins | sample WorMetLIZAISLAND_2_FD_187402 | JGI IMG/M metagenome (GOLD analysis project Ga0209146, IMG submission 187402) | Marine gutless worms symbiont microbial communities from Max Planck institute for Marine Microbiology, Germany - Olavius geniculatus... | ecosystem: Host-associated > Annelida >...
TACGTTTGTAAAAATATTTAAGAAAAAAACCAAAAATTTGGCGCACAAGGTGAGGCGGCGTCAGCAAATAAAATTCGATTTGGGCAACAGCCCGTGAAGTCCCGCCCCCAAGGTCAAAGACGAGAATCTTCTGTTCGAACTCCTTGTCAAAATGATCCTCACAAATTTGCAGGGCATAGGTCAAAGAAGCGGCGATGGGCTCCTGGAGAATGCCGACACAATTAATATCGGCCATTTCAGCCGCCTTGCGGGTATTGTCCATCTGGTGCACTTTGAAATAGCATGGAACCGTAACGACACTGCCGCGGCTGCTGAAAGTACCTGCCGGGTATTTCATCTTGGCATCTTCATAGATCTTTTCCAAAATCAAAGATGACAGTGAAATCGGGGTAAAGGTCTTCCCGCCCAGCGTAATTTCCTGATTGCCGTCATCCATCAGGCGTTTGACGCCGACAATCATATTTTCCGGCGACATAAGCCCCCGGTTGTAGGCGGTATTGCCAACGATAATTTCATCGTTTTCAGGGTTGTAGTATACGGCCGATTGCGTGGTATCCTGCCCGGCCCGGTTTTGAATGATTTGAGGCCCTTTACGGTCCACCCATCTGGCGATGGCACTGAATGTTGTGCCTAAATCAAAACCGACTACTGGATCAGTTTCGTTATCTATAACCATCGAAATTCTCCTAACGCAAAAATTAGCGCATTCTCCTTTTAACCAGTCCATCCATCATCCGGTATGACCTTGCTGCACGGTTAATCATTATTTTTAATGACAACCACCCGCGCAATGCGCAGGGTCTGCCGGTTCCCGTTTTGCGCGACGTAATCATATCCATCCCGGCTGATCTCTTTGATTTGTTCGCTCTCCATCTCAGGATCGGCCTCGACGGAAGACGGCTCATGACGTTCAAAGTCGATCATCATACCCGGCTTGATGTCCATCCGGTAGACGCCCAGCTCGTTGAGCATAGACAACAGCGTGCCGCTAAGGGTGGAGTAGGTCTTGAACCATTCAGCCAATTGCAATTCCGATTCCTGATGTTGCTTCCTTAAATCAGCGACCAGGTTCGAGGTATGATTTTTTCCATCGACAATACCGTCAAGCACAGGCAGAACCTGTTTTCCAATGAAATCCAGCCATGCCTTTTGCTGTTTTTCTGCGAGCTCACCGGCTTTCGACACCAGCTGATAATTTGACTTTTTAATCCGGCCCAGATTCACGCTGATCTTTTTTTGGGCCGACGCCAGATCTTGCTCACCTTCCAGAAGTTCCATCCACTCATCTTCCGTCAGGTCTTTAAGATTGTCACCGATTTCAATCGCCTCGGTCAGGCTTTCCAGGCGATCACCCTGATTGACCAGGCGTTGCAGCATGCGCCCGATTATGTTGAGTCCCTGCTGGCTGTTTTCCAGCGCTTTGGCAAGATCCTCCGGCAGATTTTCCCGGATTTGGTTGCTGCCGGCAATACCGCCATCAATCGCAGTAGCGGTCTCATTGATCATGGTCTTCAGCTTTTTGCCGCGCTCAAGCCAGAATCCGGCCGTCGTGCGATACTGCTCGATCGTGTTTTGGTCATCTTCGAAGCTGTTCAGTGCCTCGGCCATGGCCTGGACGATCAATCCCCGGGGGTCAAAATCAGATTCCTGCGAGACGGGCTCTTCAGCGGCATCGGCCTGAGGAGGTTGAACCGGTTGAGCCGGTTGGACCGGTCGGGCCGTTTCAAGCTGTGACTCGAGCTGTTTCAGGTGCAAGCTGATTTCAGCAAATTTTGCTTCCAGTTCCCCGAGGCGTTCTTCAAGCTTCTTAAGCCGGTCATCCCGATGTCCCACTTTGCCCTCGAGGCCTTCAAGCCTCAAAGAAACCTTTTGAAAAGGCTCCGATACAAAGGCTTGAAAGGCCTTGGTGACTTCCACGGCTTTCTCATGGTCAGACGGGCTCTGATTATCTTCAGACGTATTTTCTTTGGTGGTGTTCATCGTATTTTAGGTCCCATTGATTTTAGAAAGGATCCTGCGATGCCGCAGGATCCAGTGATGCCCGACTACCTGGTTACCCGTTATCGTCCTCCGGCGTGATCCGCTGTTGGCGGTCAATGACATTGGACTCGCGAATTTCAAGCTCACCCGTGGAGCTGGAGCTGGTGGCCGTGACTTTCAATAGATTCTGGCTGTCGATCTGGAATTCCACTTGAATGCGCTCTTCGCCGCGCGGTTTGGGCGGAATTCCCTGCAGGAAGAATTCGCCGATGCATTCGGCAGCTTCCGATGTGACATATTCAACTTCTTCAGGGGACTGAAACACGATAATCGCCAGCTCGGTCAGATTGTCATGGGGCGTCGTATACTCTTTGCTCGTAATAACCGGGCCGTCCTCGGGTATCTCCGTGTCTTTCGGAATCAGGCAGCTGAATTTGCCGCCGACAACCTCGATACCCAGGTTGTGAGTGACGATATTGTCGACGTCAATCACAAATTCCGGCGTGTCTTCGACGGGACGCTCCAATTCAGGATCCGGCAGGATCAAGGTCGCCCCGAGCACGGACGCGCCGCGCGCGATGGCCGTATCCGGATCGGTATCGGAATAAGGTTCTTTGCCGAACATGTCGTGCAGCATTTCTTTTACCAGCGGTATTTTTGTGGAACCGCCGACGAGGATGATCCGGTCGATATCTTCAATCGAGAGTTTGGCCGAATTCAACGCCTTTTCAACCGAATCCTTGGTCTGCAGAATCAGGTCATGAATATCGCCGTTCATTTGCTCCCGGGTGATCTCGTAATTGTCGATATGATGCGGCTGACCGGATTCGTCGTGGATCAGGTTGGGAATATCGATGGTGGTTGAGGTTGCATCGGAGAGCTCGTGTTTGGCGGCAATCACCGCTTCCAGCAGTCTTTGCTGCGCTTCCCGGATTTTTTGAATGCTGATTCCCTGGTCCTTGTCCAGATCCAGGATATCGATATCGGATGCCTCGGCAAACTCTCCGGCCACCCGCTTCATAATCAATTGGTCGAGGTCATCTCCGCCCAACTGCTGGATACCTTCCTTGGCAAGCACCTTAAACTGTTTGTTGGCGTCTCCGGAGGAGTCGACTTTAAGAATGGAGACATCGAAGGTACCGCCGCCAAGGTCATAGACCAACACTGTCTGCACCCGCTCTTTTTCGATGGCATAGGCATAAGCCGCGGCAATCGGTTCTTCCAGCAGGGTAATCACTTCGAGATTGGCGAGTTCGGCCGCCATCTGGGTCGCTTTCTTCTGAGCATCATTGAAATTGGCAGGGACGCAAATTACGGCATACTTCGGGGTTCCGCCGAGATCCACCGTTTCATTTTGCAGAACATTGTCGATTAAACTCGACAGAATTTCAGCGGAGACATCCACCGGCGTAAAGGTCTTGCCCGGGATCTCTGCAAATTCCTTGGTCCAGTCCGTCGCCATATGCCGTTTTACGGATGAGACGGTGCTTTCCGGCGCAATTAGGCTGCGAGACTTGGCCTGACCGCCGACCAGAATGTCGCCGTCTTTCAAAACGGACATGACAGACGGCATGGTCTTGGTGCCGTTTAAATTAATGACCTCGGTTTTTCCTGATTTGTAGATCCCGGCGGCGCAATTGGTGGTGCCAAGATCGATTCCTATGACATAGCTGCTGGATTTTTCCACGATGTCGGACATTTTTTACCTCCCGTTGGTTAATTTATTTGCGTATTGTGAAATTGTTTTTGACCGTTGACAGTCTCGTAAAAGTCGAAAAACGACCAGTTTACGAGAGTGTTTAGTATTTGGTGTTTAGTGTTTTGTGTTTTGTGTTTAGAGTTTAGTGTTTAGCGGTATAACTTCTCGATATGACGTGCGAGGGTTTTTACCAAATACCAAACACGAAACACCAAACACATGATGAATTCGGCATTTTAGGAATTCATCACCTTTGAAATTTTTTAAATTCTTTTATTTGCCTCCTTTCTTAAAGAAGCGATTTTTTTATCGGTAAGAGCCTTCCAAAGTTCATCCACCTGTTTTTAATTTTTTAGCGGCTCGGAGTCGATTACGGGTGGCTGCATGGGTTCGTTCCACCTGACCCTGATATTGTTGGCCTTTTTTCTGACCATTTCACAGAGTTCCGTCGAGACGGCTTCCGGCTCGGCGGGTTCTTCCCGGGTGGGGGTAATACCGGCGCCTTTCAAACGGGCCAGCAATCGTTTCGAGGTCGTGTCAGGCTCCGTGTAATACTCCGTGGAACGAATGTGAAAAATATCCCAGTTTAACCGGCGCAGGGTCATATAGTATTCCATATCCAGGGTCAGATCCTCTTCCGATTTGATGCAATCCCCTTCGCATTGAATAGCCAGCCGCCGGCGCTCATCACCCTGAACGACGATATCGATGGTGCGCAGCCCCAGCTCAAAACTAAGGGATACCTGATATTTGCGTCGTTGGAGCTCTTGGTATACCGAGCGCTGCAAATCCGACTTGAAATATTCTTCTTTTTTGACGGTCTTTTTTCTCAATCCGGCGGGATCCTGGGCATGCTTGATCAATTTATACCGCAGGTCCCCGTGTTTGAGATCCCGATCCGGGTCCAGGGAATGCACCACCCACAATTGATTACAGGCGCGACTGGAGGCCACGTTGAAGACCTTTTTGGCTTCATCTCTTTGACGCAGGTGCAACGGTTGACCGGTCGGGGCGTTAACCATGGACAAAAGGATGACATCTCGTTCATCGCCCTGGAATTGAGAAGCACTGCCGCATAAAATTTGACGCTTCTTGTATTCGGATACCGTCAATCGCTTGCGCAGAATCGTGTCAATCACCACGGCCTGATCGGTGCCCACCATGGAAATAACCCCCATGGTCTGATCGTCATATTCCGGCATGCGGCACATCGCTAGAATCAACGATGCAATTTCCTGGGCTTCCCGTTGATTGATTTTATTGTGCGCGGTGGCATCCGGCACATAATTTGAAACCAAATGGGGAAAAAGATGACTGGCAGAGGGATCGCGCAGGGGGAGAATCTCGTTGTTGTAGCAAAGATGGTTGCTGAATTGGATAATGTCGGGAACACAACGAAAGTGCTCCACCAGCCGGATGGTGCCGCCGAAGGACTGCCGGGCCAGGTCGTAAATGGAGGTCTTGCCGTCATAAAGTTGGCTGTTGGGGATGTCCTCCAACAATTCGTCGATTAAATCCTGGATCGTTTCGACTTTGAAGCCGACCGCATAGGGGCTGACCTGTTCGTGGTCTCCCACAACCACAACATCCCGGGCCAGGGCAAAAACGGAAAGCGCTCTGATATCGCTTTGGCTGGCTTCGTCCATGATCAGTACATCGAACTTGGTCGTCGTGAGATCAAAGCTTTCCAGAACCCTCGAAATCGGCATAATCCAGACGGGCACTGCCTGCCGGCACTCCAGCAAGGTTTTTCTGGCTTCCTTCTTGAGCTTGCCCACCTGTTTGCCGGTGCCCCGCCCCATTTTTTTGTGCAGCGCCAACCATCCATTTAAAGCCTGCTGCTGTTTGAGACCGGTCCTTTCCAGCTGGGCCCGCCAGGATTTTTTCTCAATGTACTGAGCCGTAATTTCCTGCAATTCAGCATTGACGACGTCCAATTTCTCCTGAAGCGCATCAAAGTCGGCCGTCAGGATCTTTGCCAGGACCTGCTCCAGGTAGCGATGGGTCCAGGCCTTCCGGATGTCGTCCGGCGGCTGGCCCTCATCATGAGGGGACTCCCAGGCGGCGATGGCAGCGGCCCAGTTGGGCGCGATCGGCTCGAGCCGGGAAAGCAGAACCTGGCGTTTTTCGTAGGCCGGCTTCAGATCGATCAACTCATGGAGTCTTTGCCAGGCCTGCATGTAATGATCGTAATTGCCCTTCTTGACCGCCCCCCGGAATACCTTGGTTAACACATAGGAGGCTTCCTTTTTGGGGAGGCTGTGAAAATATTCATACCATTTTTGTTTGGTCTCATTGAGTTCCTTGTTCTCGATAAATTTGATCCGGGTCTCGATGACCGGCTGCAGGTCGCCCGTGACGACCTCCTTGAGCTGGGCAAGGTCACTGAAAGCGGAATTGCTGACCGGCGCTTTTTTCAATAAATGCTTCCATTTGAGTCCCAGCTCCTTGCTGAGCGCTTCACAGGGTTTCCAGAGGTCATCGAACCAGGTAATCGCCAGCTTAATTTTGTCGATGTACTGCCGGGCGGTTTTCTCGGGCCGACTGCCCAGCTTCTCACTGGCCGGACAGCCCAGGGGCTCCAATTGACGATCCCAGCGGCGCCTGAGCTCCGTCCGGAGCCTGTTGATCTCGATGTGGTTGATAATCGCCTGAAAATGCTCTGCTTCGGTCGCCCGGCCACCGTCGACCCGGCAATTTTCGATCACTTCCTTCCATTCCGGCTTGAACAGTTTGGTCAGCTTGCTGAGACTTTTGCCTTTTTTAAGATGGGCGCCGATCTCCTGGCAGATTCGAATGATATCCTCGTCCGAATTCTTCGAGTTGACCTTGGGGCCGACGGAGAGTACCAATTGTTCCCGGATCGGAATCTCGGCGCACAGGGTTTCCACCAGGCTAATCAATATCTTCCATAATTTGACCTCCTCCGCGTCACGCCGTCCGGCGTCGATACATTCCATGATCCACGGCGTATCGAGGTCGACAATGGCCATGGCCTGGGTAACTTTATCCAGGAGCTGTCGGAGCTGTTCGGCGGAATGGTCGGCATGGCGCCACATACCCTTGCCTATTTTCAGATTTTCCTGGGCCAGGCTGCTGAGCGAGTCAAAGACCTCCCGAAATTCGTCGAGGCTTGGAACCTGGTCCGGATCGGGCAAAGTGGATTCCAGCATTTCGATGTCTTCGGCCGACAATCTTGAATTGATTTCATACAGAGACTGCATATCCTCGTCGGACAACGGAAAATCGGGCTGATGCTCGATGGGGCCGGGCAGCCAGGCATATCGTTTTTTATCACGGTGCAGCTGCTGGGCGGCTTGGGCCGGCGTGACGCTGCCCATTGCGCCGAGTTCCAGTTCCTGATACTCATTGGTCATTGCCTTGAAGATAGCCGCTTTGATCTCTGAATAGCGGCCGTTCAGCTCCGCTCTTTTCAGCTCCAACTTTTCGATTTCCGCGTTGGTTTTCTTCAGGCTGGTGCGCGAAAGATAATCCACGATCCCCGTGACGGATTCCTCCAACTGCTTGCTGCTTTCTTCATCGCTATCCAGCAGGCTGACACAAAGGGGTCGCAGGGGCGCAACCACTTTTTCCCGCACCACGCGCAGTGCTTTGGAGGCATGGCTGGCAACCAATATGCTTTTGTTTTGCGCCAGAAGATGTCCGATCAAGTTGGCGATAGTGTGGCTCTTGCCCGTACCGGGCGGCCCCTGCACCGATACCGCGCCGGTTTTGTCGAGTTGACGAATGACACGCTCCTGCTCCGAATTGGCTTCCTTGGTCAGCAGAACTTCAGTGGGCTTCGCATCAGGATCCGACTGTTTATAGGATCTTCCCGTATCGATGCCCACGATTCGCACGAGCGACTCCGGGATGAAATCGGTTTGGTGGAGGTGCTGGATGTATCTTTCCACGGCATCGGAATACCCCTGGTTGGCCCGGCCCAGATAAATCAGGGGCTGACGATAGATATAGGGCGCCTGGGTGTTTTCCACGTTTTCCGGACCCTCGAAATAAAGCCCGTCGTGCCACAGGCCCTGCACCAATTCCTTAAGAAAATCACTCGTCTCCTGGCCGCCGAGCGGATGTATATGGCTTTTCGTCAGGATTTGCTGATAATTCGAAATGTGTTTGCCGTCAACACCCATAAACCGCAAGAGGGCCGTATGCAGGGTCGGCGGATCGACGGCATCCTTGACAATGAATTCAGGGACGAATGAATTGAACTCCAATTGAACCTTTTGGATCAGCAACGGATGATGAATGATGCCTTGGGGACTTTCCCAGCAAAAAATCCCGTCACCGACCACAAGCTGGTATCTCTCTGATTCGCGGCGTAATTTCGACCACAGGTCAAAATATTCACCAAAAACGTTGAGGGCCTCATGAATATTGATTTCACTGGCCGCCCACTTCCGTCTTTCTTCGGCCCAATCTTCAAATCCCTCGAGCCGTTCCGGAGAATCATTAAAGTTCTCCGTGACCGTTTTGCCAACAAGATTTTTATAGGTTTTGCTGGCGTGATAGCCAAGCTCAACCGCGGGGTTTTCCCATCCCGGTTTGAGCCAATTTTCCGTCACCACCGGGGGTGGCGGGCAAGCGGTCTCCGTCGGCCGCCCGCTTTTTAAAATAAAATTGCCTTCGGCCAGGTTTTGGCTGTCGAATATTTGCTTTAAATATTTATAGTGGGCACCGACCTGTATCATGGAAGAATTGGGGAGACCGTCAAAATATTGTTTCCAGCTTTGTTCCCCCAGGCTGATGATGGGCGGAGTTTTAGCCAGGTCAAATTCCTGGAGGAACTTTAAAACGCGGGTAATTTTCGCAATGGCTTTTTCTTGTGATTCAGGTGAGATTTTCCCGCTTATTTCGTCTGACGCTTCTACAGGATGAGAATGTTCCATAATTTCCCCAAATTCTGGCACATCCCGATTGCTCAGGTTGCCCGCTTAAAAAAATTGTAATGATATGATCTTGAGCCAGTTATTAAAACCAGGTGAAGTTCAGATTCCAGGCCCAGAGAGTCCGTCTTCGCAAGGCTACGCCGCCGCAGGCTCCGGCTTTGATTTCACCCCAAAGGGGCGGAGTTTACTCTAGAGTCTCCGAATGGAATGATGGAATAATGGAATATTGGGAATCGAAAGCGGATGACGGTCTGATTTTACAAATTGATCCGCCCAATCCTTATAAAAATAGATCCCACTCCACTAAACCCTGCATTCCAACATTCCGGTATTCCAGTATTCCGCTGCCACTGGCAGCAGGATTCACGGCCCAGCATAATGTCTCTGACTCCCGACGGCGGGGTCTGCGACGAAATTAGCCGCCGCTATGGTTTTGCATCGTATATTTCGATGAAAGTGGATCGCCTGAGGTGGCACGAATCACACCTCTGGTGAAGCCTCCGGCGCTGGCGAGTATAGCCCGCAGAAAAACGGCTAGAAAGAATGCAAATATTATGCCTGAAAAATCAGCGAGGAGGGATTGGAAGGATTCCGGGGAACGGTTTTTGGGGGCAGCCGCAACCCGTTGATTGTGGTATCGAATCTCAACTTGAAGCCCGCAATCGGAAAGTGCCAGCTGTAAGCAGCCGATCACAAATTTATACTTTTTGACAAAAAACGTCCATTTCGGTGACATTTTTTGTCAATATTCTGCCGGTCAAAAAGTGACCGCTGCGGCGGCTGAACGGGAGGCCTCAGCAAGCCCCCCGGGAAGGGGAGAACCCACTGGCACCACCATATAAATCCGAAATCAGAAGCACGAAACACGAAACAAATTCTAATGACATAAATACCAATGACAAAAACAATTCCGATCCAATGGAGTGTATGTATTCTGTTTATCTTATTAAAAAGACAGAGCAAAGCGATTCCACCCTTCGACATTCTGCGGCTCGATATTCGATATTCTGCGGTTCGCTTTTAATGAAGTTTCACAAGAGCGCCTCTGGCCGCAAGCGTCCTGTCTGATCGAGGATAGAAACAATGCTCTCATAATTTGAGGTAGGGTCGGCCACCGTGCCGATCCCGCCGGTAGCGGGACGGGCACGGTGGCCCGCCCTACGTCACTTCATTTAGTTCTCGTCCTCGTCCTCGTCCTCGAGCTTTTGAGCCTTTCAGTATCGAGGACGAGCACGATTTAAAATACCTTCCTTGGGGTGAATATACATGTTTCATAAGAGGGCAACCTCTGGCCAAAGGACAACCGGTCTGATCGGAAAAGAAACTAATGAACGTCGAACATCGAACGTCCAACATTGAACACCGAATATTGTATTCTGCCTGTCGTGAGCTTTTCGTCGAACGGGTTGTCTTGAGCTTCTTTGTCGAAAGGTCTATTTTAAAACGACTGAGCGACGTGTCGGGTCGTAGCCGAAGGCGACGTGTGGGGTCGTAGCTCGAAGAGCGAAGCCCCAAGCCTGAAGCGAATCCACCATTCGTCAATCGACATTCGACATTCGTCATTTCATATAGTGGTGCAATTTCCGAATATCCGTCACAATGTCAATCTCCTGCCATCCATTGGAAATCATCCTTTCAGGAATCGACTCAACCGGTCGGTTCCGGTTGTCCTTGGCATATATTTTTCCGGAACTTCCGATCATAAAAGACAGCGTGCCGGTCCGGCCGTAGCTTGCGGGTATGGCGACAATGGCCCATTCCCGGGTCAGATCGATATCAATGGATTGCAAAGGTTGGTGCTCCTTATTTATATCTGAATTCGGAGGGCCGGGTTGCATTTCTTTTAGGTGGATGCTTTGAAAATAATAACCGTCAATCGCCCTGGACACTCCCATGGCAAAAGCTAATTTCTGGGGAATAAATGAATTTCTAACCGGGTCCGCGTTGCGATCCACCGTCTGCCAAAGATGCGCCACAAACTCCGCGTAGCGTTTAATGCCATCCTTATCCCAGTCAACAGCAATATATTGCTTCTGGGCACGATAAATCAATTTCAAATAATCTTTTGCTTTTATCTCATTGGCAATGATTTCGTTGAGAGAAACTTCAGCGTCCGGGTTGGGCGTGTGCAGAATATAAACAGATCCGGCCACCAGGCCGATGTATAAACCGATGACCGAGCATATTCTGATCAATTTTTGATTAAATGCCGCCGCCATGATTGTCTCTTTTGCCGTAGTAGTTGACCACCATTGGGCAGTCCGGATCCGGGGCATCCAGACTGCCGGATTCATGCAGCGCGACGGCGTGACAGCCGCCTTTGCAAATTGTTAAATAGGGGCATGACTGGCAGGGTTCTGCGGCACGGTCTTGCCATGACCGAAGGTTTATAAAATAGGGGTTGGTATGCCATTGATCGTGGAAATCAAATACGGACAGGTCAATGGCCGGCAAAAATGAGCAGCCATTGATTTTGCCGTTGCTTTTGGCACCAATCAGCACGTTACCGGCTTCGCAGCCGTAGGTTGCGGATTTTTCCAAATAATCCATGGGCGGTTTATGGTAGCAAAGCATTGGAATGAACGAGCAGTCGACCTTGGCTTCCACGTTGTATTTTTTTGAATATTTGGCCAACATCGGCGTCAAACGTATATTCTGATCGTAGGTTGTGCGCTCGCTTCTATATAACTCCTTGCCCCTGCCGGCCGGCTTCAGACGCAAAAATTCGATTTCGTTTACGTTCTTCTTCCTGGCATATTTAAACAACTGCGGAATCGCCTCGAAATTACTTCTACCCATCACGCAATTGATGCCCGTTTTGACACCGGCCTCGACCAAGAGCGTCAGCACCATATCCGCCGGCTCGAACATTTTGGGATTACGGAAAACCGTCCTGGTTTGATCGATGCCGTCAATCGACAGGTTAACCTGACCAAATACAGTCAGTTGCTTTGCTATTTCTTCGGTCACGTTATGTCCCGAAAGGGTTAAATTGGGTACCAAACCGATGTTGCGGGCGAATTCAGCCAATTCAAACAGATCGGGGCGCAGCAGTGCCTCGCCGCCACCCAGGGCAACATGAAAAACGCCAATTGATTGCAGCTTTACCAGCGCTCGTTTAAAGCCTGAGGTATCCAATTCATGGCGGTCACTTTCGCCCGAGCCCATATAGCAATGCGGACACCCGGCATTGCAGGCGTTGGTGACGGCAAAGTGTACTTCCGTGGGCGCCGATAGAACGTTGATGCGTTGGTCGTCGTTGTCCCACAAAGGGGATTCGGCATAGCCCAATTCACGCATAAAATTCCGGTCTACAAAGGCCAGAAAAGGCGGATCATCGACGGCAACAATCCCCCCGAAATTTTCAAATCGATGTTTCATTGTTCATCCCCTATGTTGGAGCGTGATAAACTGATCCTATGGTCCTAGTCAGAGCTGATCGGTTCTGCCTTTAATCAACTCTATTTATGGGTTTCAGGTGTCGGGTGTCGGGTGTCAGAAAAATGAATTCTGTCAATTTAAAAAAGCTGTGCAAAGCCAATTAGCAATTCAAATTTTCCGCATCAGCATTCAGCGTTTTGTAGATCTAAAAAAGCAAAGCGCAGCGTCATCCATATTGGACGTTCGATGTTGAACGTTCGATGTTCGACGTTCGTAAGTTTCCTCTTTGATTTGACAGGCCGTTCGGTTGGCCGACAGCGGCGCCGACACCCGACACCCGACACCCGACACCTGAACACTGCTGGTAAATGAACCTACTGCCGAAAGCTAATCCCGGATCATTGCTCTCCTGCACTGCCATCGGCCGATTGCCGCTCAATTATGGAATATTGCCGGTTCACCCATTCAATAAAATTTTTATCGCTGGAGTTGCTTAAATTCAACGCTGGGTATCTGCGGGGATTGGTAAGAATTAAGGGCTCATAGTCTTTTTCCCGCAGATAGGTGTGGCCGGCAATAACCGGAAAAGCGCTATTGGCCCGTTTTTCGAATATACCGCCGGCATAACAATTGTTTAAGTAAAAAATGGTAAAAACGGAGCTCGAGAACAGGACCGGAACCAGGCAGTTGATCAATATCCCGAGTTTAGGCCACTGAAATCCTCGAATCGCCAACGTCAGCAAAAATGACCCCGTCAACACCAGCACCCCGTACAGGAAGATTGTCAGCAATATGCCAGATCCGGGACTGAAAGGATTGCTCTGAATGAAAACCGGGGCAACCAGATATAATGGCTTTTGATCCGGTATAAAAAAATTGAGCCCCCAGGCGCCGCCCAACAGAAACAGGGCCCAGGCCCCTGTCAAAATGGGCAGCATGAGGAAATTTGTTAAACTCATCCATTCCCAGAATTTCGACAGAAACAATGCGGTGGAAATTGTCAACAAGCTGATGAGTATGATCAGCCTCGCACTGCCGCTGACCAGAAAATAGTTCCATTTTGATTTAGCCTGTTCCATCAAAGCGGCCGTGGGCACCAGAAAAATAATGCCCGGTCGTGTCTTTAAAACCTTTGAAAACACCCGGTAACTTTTATAGTATTTTTCCAGATAGAGATAATTCTTCCCGATATAATGATAGGCCACCGACAGGTCGGGATATTCGGGACGATTATGGATTAGTGATTCCAGGGCTGCTATCTTTTTTTCGGCATCATTCCGACTTGATGCATCAATTTTCATTTTTTTGAGAATCCGGTTTTCTTCCTGATATTTTATGGCATTGCGCTTAATTCGCTGAATACGAATTCCGGATTCGATTACCGCCCGATGGCTTGCCGGCAATGAAAAACGCAGAACTTTTCGGCTGTATCTTTCAGCATTGGCGTAGTTGCCGACGCATTCCTCGTAAAACCAGGCTAACTTGGCATTGACCGTGGCTTTTTCCCCGTCCGACAAATTTTCCGCAGTCAATAATGATTCTAACAGCGTTTTCCCTGCAAGCATTTCACCGCTTTTGAATTTCGATTCTGCCTTCCGGATCATATTGGTGGTCTCGGCGCCGTAGGCCGGCAGAATGGATAGAAAAAGTAAAATTAGGATATAGCAACATCTCATTCAGACTGCTCCTTGGATACGTGTCCGTCCTTGCCGGGTTTGTTTCCCTCTGCTTTTTTCATAAACTTGGCAAAGATAATGGCAGAGGCGGTTCCAAATAAGGCAGATGAGACCAATAGCATTGTGGGAACGGCAAAAACAATCGATCCGATGGAACTCGAGTTGGGATTGTATCCCTGTTTGACTCTCAGAATTTTTCCCTGTTTACGCATCTTATTTTCCTTAAAGTCAATCCGGCAAGCAGCAGCAGATATACAAAGGCAATCGGCAGGATGAATGCCAGGTTATATAGTAAAAGAAATCCGACAGCTTCGGCCCGGTAAATGGGATCGGATATCATGGTGACGATGGGAATATAAACCGGACCGGCGCAGGCCAGTTCCAGGCCCGCAAAAACGACACCCGTGATCAAAGCGGCCGGAACCACAATTATATGGCTTGCAGAAATGAACTGGGCCCGGTTGCGAATCTGTTGGACCAACCATGATAATACCGGGCTTTGCTTTTCCCTGCTGAACCACAGGCGTTGGACCTGATCGAAAACGCAGGCCGCCGCCGCGAGTAAGAGACCGGCCAATACCGCCCACTTAAGGGCAACCATGGCCGCATGGTCGTCGGCGTTTGAGAAGCCATACTTAAAAAATCCAAGCCCGCCGATGATGGATGCCGATAAAATAGCAATCACAAAGGCCAGACCCGCGCTGACGAGCGTTTTATTTGAGCCGGCCGTTGCGATCAGAAAAGAAATCAAAACGATCAGCGCTGCCGGACCACAAGGTTTCACGCCGCCCCGCAGCCCGGCGCCAAACACGGCAGCGGGAGAAAGGCCGTCAAATCGATTCTCCCGGATCGTTTGGGTGTCGCCCGGATCCTGAAAGGGTACAATCCGATCCCGCAAATATTGAACCGGGTATTGCTTGAAATGGCCGAGTTCTTCTGTCAGACCGTTTTCGATATCCGGTTGCCCGCCCAACGCCCGGCGACCGATAAAAAGCGTCGGCATCTCTGTGTGTTGATGCCCGAAATCCGCCCCGGCCGCCAGCAAGAGGTCATAGACGGCTTCATGCAATTCAAGGTCATAAAAATAGACCTTGAATGATACTTGGTATTGCCGGGCTAACTTCGGTAAAATGCGTTCCAATAATTTGTGACAATAGGAACAGCTGTCATATGAGAACAGGTGAATCGGTAAAAAAGGCCGATTTCCCCCGGATTCAATAAGGATTTCCTGTCTGACTTTTTTGGCAATCTGCTGCAGGTCAAGCTGATGGCCGGCTGTCTTGTTTTTGGGGCTGATGGTCAAAGAATCCAGGATCGTATCCTTGACATCGATGGCACTGATAGTCAGGGCACCCGCCTGCACGTCGACTTTGCAGAAATGATGGCTTTTGGCTTCTGCCTGAGCGGCATAATCCGGATTTTTGTTCAGCCACAAAAGCTCCGCGCCGCCGCCGCCGGAAATAATATACCGGATGCCGTTATGCTGCGAGCGCTCGTACATGTGCCATGATGCGAAGACGATATCGACATTATATTTTTTAAATACGGGCTCCCAAACGCGTTTCAACAGGCCGGACGAATATCCCCGGCTGATCAACACCGGGTCGTGCAGAAATACGATTCGATAGAGGCTGTTTTGGACTTCCTCTTTTGATAATTTGGACTCCAGCCACTGCATTTGTTCGCTTTCGGCGTCTAATTCTTTTCTCGATTGAAAGCCGCGTGAATCCCAGGCATTCATGGCAAAAAATTGCACATCGCCCCATTCGAAGTGGTAATAGCCGCGTTCAAGCAACGGGAACAACCCTTTGACAAGGCCCTGGCCCTGCATGTAATCATTGTCACCGATCACGGGGAATATGGCGGCTTTTCGCAAGAGCTCTTTTTCGGTTGAAAAAAAATTCTGCCACAATTGAAAATCACGCCCGTCGTCGACCATGTCACCCAGCACCAGGCTAAAAGCGGGTTCTTTAAGGATTGCCCGGTCAATCACCTTTTGGTGATGTTTGTGCGTCAGGTTTTCTCCCGGTCTGGGATCTCCAAAGACAATAAATGAAAATGACTCGCCTTTATTGCAGGCCGTGCGGATTTGGTAGGTATGATCGCCGGGCGGCGTTTGAACGATGCCGTCCCCGCCGATAACCTGATAACGATAGGTGCGGCCCGCTTGCAGCCCGGTAATCCTGATAAAATGTGACCTGGACTTTTCTTCCGACTCAAAGGTAGCAACATTATCAGCATCGAATATGAAAACCTTGGCCTTAATGCTGTTTTCTAAATGAAAGGCAACCGTGGCAGAATTCTTGTCAACTTCCAATAAGTAAGGTTCAATTAAAAATTCATTTACTGATGATTTCGCATCTACATTATTCTGAAAAAGAAATAAGAGAAGAATAACAGCCGGAGCAATGAGCTGAATTCTGCAGGTATTTTTTTTTGTATGACATTCCGTGCAAAATTCAGGTAGCCGCTTCATGTTTCATTCTCCAACAGCAAATTAAGCCGGTTGCGAATTTGAGCGATGGTAGAAAGATGGTAGCCCGCTTTTCGCATAACGATGGTATGTGTGGGCCCGATGATGACGGTCGTGGGAATCTTCTTGATCTTGTATTTTTCCATGACCTGTTTTTTTCTATCCAGTAAAACCGGATAGCTGACATGAATGGACGTTTTCAATAACTCACTGAGCGTATCCCTGTTCTCCGGATCAACAACAATCGATACCAGTTCAACCGGCTTGTCTTTCAATTCGGAGTTGAGTGTTTCAAGTGCGTTTAAATGGGTTTTACAAACATTACACCAGGTCGCCCAGAAGGCGATGACAACTAATTTTCCTTCATGCTGGTTGAGGTAAAACCGTTGGTGATTGGTGTCTTCCAGACGAAAATCAGGAGCCGGGTCCCCTTGTATCTCAGCGTCGGTTTTGCCGTCCGCGCAACCGAGAAGAAAAACAATAACCATGGCAAGCATTATACTACTTTTCATCCGGCGCTGCTCGTTTTGCCTTTTTATTCTCAAGCTTAATTATTTTTTTGAATCGATGAAATAAGTGTAACGTGATTATCGTGATCATTCCGGTGCCGGCAAAAAAAGCGAAAAGATAGGGTATTTGACTCCCCACTGAACTTGAATTGGGATTATAGCCCTGTTTAATGCGCAGAATTTTACCTTTTCTATGTCTGCCGATAAATTTCATGAAAGCCACTGACGCTACAAGATAATCTCCGTCCCCAGGCCTCTATTCAATGCATCAAGCAACAACTCGGAGTCTACGGCGGAGTACTCGGCATTTAAAGTTGCCGCAATGGTTTGATGCGCCTTGCGATCCGTTTTTTTAATCCTTGGCGCGATAATTCTGTAAAATATGACGGCCTCAGCCAGTTTGACATCGCACTTTGAAATATCGGTTTCACGCAATTTTTCAATTGACTTCATTTCAAACAGCACACAAAGCCCATATGTTCTATTCACAATGCGCTCCAACCTGGTGGCAGCGGTGATATAATCAGCATCAGTCCCGGCTTTCAATGCGGCCAGGGCCAGATCCGCTTCCTTTTCAAGCGGTTTATCCCCATTAAAATAGTCCGTGTCCCGGCGGATAAATGTGGGGCGGATACCTTCAAAGAGCGCGGCAATGTCGTTGGCGATCCTTTTTCTGGTTTTCAGGTCGGCATTGGCCATTGAGCGAATCGAATCTCTGATCTGCATGACAACGACGTGCTGGAGGCCTTTGGCCAGCGTTTGCTGATTGACTTTTACGCGCTGGTGGTTGGCGCATTTTTCAATCGCATCCATTATCGCCGCATGATAATTGGTATTGTTTTTCTCATCGACTTGTTTTACCAGCTTTGAACAGACCGCATACTGTTCTTTAATCGCATTCCAATCCGGAGGACTCTTTTTTCGCATCCGTTCGATCGCGACCTCGGCCCTGGCAAATTGTTTCAGGTATGCCAGATTTTTTGAAATTTTATCTTCCGGTTGACAGGCTGTAGTGAAGACGAGGCCAATGGATAACAACAGCAGCACAACTTTTTTTTGGGCCATTTTTGATCCCCAACGGTTAGATCATTATGATGGTTAGATAATGTTCATTGGTATAAAAAATGACTGAATAAACGAAGGCGGCCGCAAATAACAGGTTAAGCATGATGCCGCATACCGCTGTAAATGTGACGCCCGGTTCTGAGTGACGATTCGAGATTCTCAATATTTTATCTGCCAACGTGTGTGAAAATGGAAATCCACCGCTAAACGCCGCGGCCATCCCGGTTGCGATGATCAGCAGTTCATTGATGGATGAAAATTGTTCTGCTATCAGCCAGCCTGCCAATGAAAAAAGGAACAGCAGCACGATGAACGCCAGGGCCGCTGCAAATAACGAATTCATTTGAATTCCGGTCGGCGGCCAAAAAATGCTGCCGATGATTATCAATACTGCTATTGCCACACTTATTATATTCAGATGTCGGCGGCGTAAATTTCTATTGGCTCTGTCAATCTGTGACTTGATATCTTCTGCCGAACCCGGCAAGGTTATCAAAGCTTCTTTAAACGCGGCGATCGCTTGTTTATATTTTTGGGCATTATAATAGGCTTCACCGATCTCCCACCAGACCTCCTTTGAGTGGGGATGGGCCGGAAATTTTTCCAATAGTGCCAGGTACGTTTCCCGGGCTTTTGCAATATCGTGATCCCGGTACTGATTGGCCAGCCAATAATAGACCACAGGGGCAATGGCGGCATCCGGATACTGTTCGACAATTTGATTGACTTCTGCCAGTATCTTTTCCCTACCGAGGGAATCACCTTTATTTTGCAATAATTCGACTCTGCGTATCTGCTCGAAGCGCCTTAATGGAATAAAATCGTAATCCGCAAATTTAGCGATGTATTCCAATCTTTGAGAAGCCAACGGGGCCAGGGTGCTGTCCGGGTAGCCGGATACCAGTTTATGATACCATTGCACGGCTGCTTTATATTGAAAAAGCTTGGTGTCCAGAATATCGGCCACGGCATAAACCGCATCATCGATTTGGAAATGCCCCTGGTTATTGTTGATAAATTCCTGATATGCCAGCACGCTTTCTTTGTATGAGCCGGTGCTGGCCAGGCGCCGACACTCTTCACAGGTTCGGTTTTCTTTTAACGGAGGCAATCTGAGGGTGACTTCATCACCGGTATCCAACAAGACAGCATAGGTCGCCTCAACATTGACGTCAATCCGAATGGCAGTCGTTTTTTTGCGGCTGCCGGCTTCCACCAGCGGCAATTGCATATAATTGATATTATCGATATTTTTTGATGCAATTTTTGGGCCGGGTATCAATACAAACGCAATTTTATTGGACGGAAATTTTTTATTGTGGTCAATGATCCGCCGATGCAAAGCAGTGGTTTGGTTTGGCGGTTCGAAATATTTTGGGCTGCTTTCCCGGATTATGATTCCGGTTGTGTGGGCCGTGGGGGAGTCTAAAAATTGATTTAGTTCCCGGGCATCGTCAATAAAAATCAAACTGAGGCCGCCCCAATCAAGCTTCCAGGATTCAGTTGGATCATCGGGCTTGTTTTCAGCGTTTAAATAGCCGGATTTTTGTCCATAAAAATCATAAAGGGGCACATAAGGCTTGATCGATTGATAATCATTGAACTTTGATTCTTTGGAGAATGACAGAATAAATTCAGGCATCTCCGACATTAAAAGGGAGGTGATTCGATCGGATAGGTTATCCAGTTCAATCAGGAAGGAGAAGGGATTGACAGCGGCCGGTTGGGTTCGAAAAAAATATTTTGTCTCATCGTCTCCGATCCAGTATAAATATTGGGTGCCGGGTTCCAGCCCATCGATCCGAACTTCATGCTGATACGAGCGATCGAAGTTTTCTTCCGCTGTCTTTGTCGACCCGGGGTTTTCGGTCGAATAATAATTGATTTGGCCCTGGTAGGGTTTTTTGCTGACCCACGCGATAGTCACCGTTGACGCGTCAATACTTACAATTTCAGGGTAGATGACGGTATCTGACGGTTTGCATCCGCCCGAAGCAAACAACAATAGGATGACAACACCATAAAAAAGTATTTGTTTCTTGCAGCACATTCTCATGATGTATTTATCGGCCGGTCCAGTCGAAAACGAAACATTTTAAACGTTTCGTATTGGAAAATCCACGAAATACACGAAACACACAAAAGCCAATAATCGTTTTATTCCGCATTTTAATGTTTTTCGTGTATTTCGTGTATTTCGTTGTCTAAAAATATATATGATAGTCTAAATTCATATACTTCGATAAAGTTACATTAACGGCCGGTCCGCATTTTAGTGTTTTCGTGTATTTCGTGTATTTCGTGGTTCATAACGCCTTCCGTATCAGTTGTTCCGGTTTCGCTTGGCGCGCACAGCAGACGTCTTGCGGCCTAAACCCAGCAGGATGAGGACAAACAGCAATACCAGGCCACGTCCCCGCACGGCGTTCCAAATACCCAGTAGGTCGGGATTGTCTGAATGATTTCCAGCGACCGAAATAAAACAGCTCAGATCATCCGGCAAAATTCCGTCCACCAGTTCTTCAACCGGTGAGTCGCTGGAGCCGCCTCCACTGGGGTCGGTCTCCGAGCCGAAGGCCAGCGGGTCGACAATGATCCCATTTTCAATGCCGTCCGCATCGCCAAAACCGCCGTCGCGCAAAGTCAGAATAACCTCCCGGCGGCCGGCGCTGAATTGGGCGTAGTCCGAATAGTCCGACCAGATTTGATTGACCGGATCATACTTGAAGATATTGCCTTCGACATAAGCCGGCCGGGACAGATAGATGGTCAACGTGGTCTCGTCACCGGGATTGTCAACCAGCACTTTAAAGTCAAGCAAGCCGAATTCGAAATAGTTAGGTTTG
>Ga0209146_1000198_pt1 | contig 19558 bp, 17 predicted proteins | sample WorMetLIZAISLAND_2_FD_187402 | JGI IMG/M metagenome (GOLD analysis project Ga0209146, IMG submission 187402) | Marine gutless worms symbiont microbial communities from Max Planck institute for Marine Microbiology, Germany - Olavius geniculatus... | ecosystem: Host-associated > Annelida >...
TTGGCTGAGCGGCAGTAAAACCAAATTCAGAAAATATGAAGCATTCATTATTGCTTGCGCTCCAAAAATGTCGATTCCAGCAACAAACCGTTAACACCTCGCTTCCTGACACCCGAAACCTGACACCTGAAACCCAAAACCAAAGAATTGCGCTATTGCTGCACCGTCGAAGCCACTTTTTCCAATCGCGTTTAGGAAAAGAACCAGGCTCTTAATTGTCAACATACCTGGCTTCGACCCATCCTTTATTATAGTAGCCGTCAGGTAAATATTCGAGTTTTTTCCCGTTTAATGACTTCATGAAAACCTGTCCCCACTGCAGAAAAAAGGTCGGCTGGGATTTGTCCTGCGGAATGGCCACCAGGTCCGGATGGCGAGTCAGGGTAGTTGTCGAAATGGTGCCCTTTTGCCAGGAATAGCGGGTTTCCTTGGAGCGACGATTGTAATTTTTATTGTTACCATTTGATTCAATACCCGACAACACCGTGAAATAGTAGCCCTTAAAAGGCTTGGCCCGGTAGCCGAAACGCTCTTGCCCGGCAGGGTCCGAATGGGCGACCTCCCGGCTGATCAGCTCCATCGGTTTATTCTGCTTGCGGTGGTATAGATAGTAAAGTCCAGCCAAATCATCTCCGTAGTAGGAGCGCATTTTGCGGCGGGCGCGATCGATGGTTTTGATGGTCTTGACGACATCGCGTTGATTTATGATGGACAGCTTGAAGGCTTGATAGGCCTTTTCATCCAGGGGGCGCTGCCGGAGATCAAAAGAAATCAACTTTTTCAGGGTCTTCGTGGTAACATCCATTTCGAATTTGGCCGGTACACCCCAGAAATAAATGACCCGCTTGCCGTCTTTATTGCGGGTATATTGGTCTTGCATTAAGCGTTTGCCCTGCCCGTCGTATGCGAGGGTCTGAATAACATCGGCATTTCCGACACTGTAGGTGATTTCATTTTTGTTGAACTTCACCATAATCGTATCGCCGGAAGGCAGTGCCTGGGGTGTCGGTTGGCTTTGATTTTGGGGGGCAAAAACCAACCGTGTAATATCGGTATGCAGATTGAGTTCAACTTTGCCGAAGGCGGCGTTGGCCTGTTTAAGCTGATCTTTGTTCAACGTAAAGCTGAAATCCCGTTGGCCTTGGGCAGAGTTGCCGCTTAACAGCCGCGGATCTTTGTAGCCGAAAAAATGAACTTCCCAGGCGGCATGCCCGCTGAAAGGCCCCCGGGCCAGTTTAATCGAGAGGCTATCGTTCCAGGACCCTTCCTTGCCTTCAGACCATTCCACGGCCAGATTCTCTAAATCATCCGGCCCCAAATTGACATAACTGGGAACGGGATGGTGATTATAGCGCTTCCGGGCCGGAACCTCGGGCTCCCGGGACAGGGTCAGTTTTTTGCCCTGATTTAAGTCAACTTCTATTTCAAAGGGATAATCCAAAGTCTTGCGGGTGACCACGACCTTCAGTCTGGCAATAACTCCATCAAAGCGGGTCGCTGTTGATGATGGGGTGCTCATGGATTCCCTGGACGCCAGGGCCTTGCCGGTTTGATCATACGCAATCAGCCGCATGGATTGGCCGCCGCTGCTGTTGACCTGTGCCACATCTTTTTCGAGCCGACCCAAGGTTACACGGATTCCGTCGGCAACTTTGACGCTACCTGGTTGATCCGCTTCTGAAAATTCCAGAATTTCAAGGTCAACCGGCACGGATAAATGAAAAGAGATCGCTGCTTTTGCCAGATCTTCCGGCGGAGTTCCCGCTTTAACACCTAGAGATATATTGCCGGGAATCAAACTGCCTGGCTGGATGCGGGGCTTGAATTGGCTTTCTTCAGCGCGCAGGATGTCTCTACCATCGGGTGATTCGACGGAGATCACCTCATAGGTCATTTCAGCCAGCATTCCATTGGGCAATTCAATGGTATCCAGATCAAGCGTCATCTGGGGTTGATCCCCCTGATTCCAGTAATAGCCGGGAAAGAGGCTGTTTTTAATCAACGGGGGAATCTCGGTTCTCAGCTGGTCGCTATCCACGTCAGCGACGACATCAGGCTCGGTTGAATAGCGAGTTGTCACGACACCGGGCGTCGGGGTCATTTGCATGCTGGCGGTAAAAAGCTGACCAATGGTGGCTGCCGTCAGGGCGGTTAAAAACGCTTCATCCTCCTTTTTCGACCAGCTGAATTCTAGCGACAGTCGGTTGTCGTTGTAGTCAAGGGCGTGCTGATAGCGTTGATCTTTAAATAGTTCTATGAGGCTTCTGATAATTCCGTTGATTTCAGCGCCGGTCGTATCGGCGGCGGCAAGTTGCCGGTATATTTTCTCGCCATCCACATCGGGCCGAAATTGCTGAGCGTAGCTTAGCGCGCGACCGTGTTGACCGGTAAACCGGAATCCCAGCGCCAGAATATCGACCGGTTTCAGCGAGCCGGACAGCTGGGAAATAATTTTGGTGCCCATACCTGCGATCATGGCCGTCTGGGGATTGATCTGAGCAGCGGGGTGGTCCTGGATTTTCTTTTCCCATCCCTGTATGAAATTTTCCGGCAGACGGATCGCGCCGGCCGCCAGATCCGTTCCTTTGGCGATACTTTGGGCGAATTTCGCAACGGGAGCATTCGTTAAGAAATCCGGGTTTTTTTGTAAAGCCGCGGAAAAAGATTCCGGAGCCAGTAAGGCCCCACTTTCGACCAACATCAATTGATAGGGTTCGGGGGGGAGTTTATACTTCTGGGCCTCACTGACGGCTTCCGGCTTTAGTCGATAGGTACCGTCTGACACCTGAGTGAAATATTCCCGGAAAGATTTCTGACTGTTAAAGACCTCCATCCACTGCTGCCGGCTGCCGCCGTGGGCCATAATTACCGGCAGAACCCGGCTATTCGCTGCCGGGAGCAGGTGAAGCTCTATTTGCCTTAAGTCCATGGCCCTGATCAGCGGCATCATTGCCATTAATTGGGCCGTCTTTTTATCCGGCTCCAGGCGGCTTTCTAGGGCCTCGAGGATCAATGGAACATTCAGAGTCAGCACCGAAAACGGTTCCTGATCTAATGGTTGTGATGATTGCGCGGTTTTTGGGGCCGTCCCGGGGATGTATTGCCTCAACCAGTCCACTTGAACAAAATTGAAATGGACCAGGGCACCCAGTATAACAACCAGCAACACGCTGGCGGCTGCGGCGAACAACCACGTTTTAGAGCGCGGTCGGGGAACGGGCAACGGAGTCTTCGCGGACATTGGCTCTATTTTTAAAGAAGGGGCCTGCGCCTGCTGTGCACCGGTCCGGGCAGAACCGTCGCCGTTTTTGAGAACGTTTTCTCGTGGCAAATTAAATTTATGCCCGCAGGCCTTGCATTTAATTGCCATGACGTTGGGAGTAATTTTATCCCGGCTGATTTTATATTGTTTCCCGCAGCCGGCACAGGTGAATTGAAAATCGCCGTCCGCGCCCGCAGGCGGTGCGACCGGTTTGGCGGCCGTCTCCGGCGGCGTCAGCGGTTCTTTTTTCGATGAGTGAATTGGCCCGGGGCTTTGCGCCCGGCTTAACGGCACCGGGCGGCTGCAGGATCTGCAGGTTATATTTTTTGCCATTGGCGGTATTTTGTCGAGCTTCAAATTATGGCTTTGACCGCAATATTGGCAGGTAAGGTTAACCATTTGTATCGGCTTGGACCTTGGTTCGGCTCCAGGCCCATTGATCGGTATCAATTCACCGCAGGCTTTACATTTGGCGGATTTGATGCCTGGCGGCAGCCTGGCTTCATTAATGGTATAGTTTTTTTGGCAGTTGGGACAAGTGATATTCATTTTGGGATAGGTGCGATACCTTAACCTTGAACTCTGAACTTTCGGACCTGGAATGTTTTTAATAGAATTATCTCATATAAATTGAGTGGTTTCAAATTTTTCTGGGCTGATGCCAAATGAAGAGGTTCCGTGCTGTAGATGGTGTTGATTTCGTTTGACGTGATGATTCAGGAGTAAGTCCGGTCAAATTTTTTCAGGTATTGTTCCCATTCCATGGGAAGCAGTTGTTTTTTAGCGCTGTTGCAATCTTTGCAGCAAGGCACGACGTTGCCTTTGGTGCTTCTGCCGCCCGGGATACCGGCACAATGTGATCCATTGTCAGTTCTTTGGGCAAAGTCGCACGGCCGCAGTAGTGACAAAGCCCTTTCGCCAGCCGTCTCTTCCACCACTGGGAATCTCTAAGCTCCCTGGCTTTGCTACGCTCCCGTTTGAGATCTTCCTGACCCAGATCATAGGCAAATGGTTTTATGGTATTTTTGCGTCGCATCGTTTATCCGCCCTGAAAGATTGCATACCCAGGGGCTGAGGCGATCTTTTGGAAAATTGAAAATAAGATAGGCGCTTGCAGTCTCTAAATTGCCTTTATTTGTGTTTAGTTAGGTCCCCAATTTATCCCGGCCAGCCAGGTTCGGATTTCATTTTGCAGTATCCTATAATACGCTGCGGAGCCCCCTAGGCCCTTTCTGCCGAAAAAATAGTTGATTTCGAGCAGCATGGGCTCGGGGTCGTCGATTGAAGCCGGAAATATTAGATCGACACCAGCCAGATTAATACCTGCTTTTTGACATAATTTTTTTACAACAGCAACCGCTTTTTGCTGTAGCCCGGGTTCAGCTTTTGAATCAATCACTGCCCCTTGTCTTAGATTGGTGTGAAAAGCGTTGCTGTTTGGCTGGATGCGCCAGTAGGACATTATATGCTCTCCGATGACGACTACCCGCAGGGTTCGATTATCGGAATCAATGTATTCCTGCAACAGGAAGCCATATTGCCCTGATTTTTCAAACCCGGCGGCCTGCTTAATTCTCTCCTGGAGCTGCTCGACCGAATTTACCAGGTATACCGTATCCCCCTCGCCGCCCCAGTCAAGTTTGAAAACCTTCGGAAAAGCAGTTGAATATGATTCAGGCGTCAGACGGTATCGTTTTTGAAATGAAGCGATGTTCGAATACAAATCGGTTGACGGATGCTTGGCGTTGATTTCCCGAAACAGTTTTATTTGACCTGTTTTCCCGGGGTATTTAAATCTAGCATCATAATTCGGAAATACATTCGGGCAGTTGGCCCGCGCCATTTCGTACAATGATTGGTAGCATCCCTGGTTCAGGATGATGGCCTGCGCAGATCTGATTGCTGCCAAATCCCCGGCATCGGGATGACGTCCGGCGCACAGAAGGTTGCGGTCGGCCTCAAATAACGGGTGATAGGAAACGATCATTTAAAAAAATTCGCGCCAGCTCCTCAATTTGAATTCGGGTGTTGTGCCGGTTTTCGCCAGATTGTTATAAGGACCCTTGCCAAATGATTGCAGCCCGCCTGATTGGGTTTTCGTGTACAGGTGTTCGTCAACCACCAGGGGGGGCGTTGTGATGTTGCCGATATCTTTAGCCATGACCGGCTTGCCCTCCATCGACAACGCATAAATTCCGCCCCCGCGGCTTTTGCCCGAACTGTCGCCGCCATTTCCCCGGCTCGCGGTGTGCACAGCCCTGGTGCCGAAATAGATGTTTTCGGCGGCGGCAAAGGCCGAGGCCGCCATATGTTCGCCCGCGGGAAGTTCATAGAACCATTCCAGATGAACGCGACCCTGATTGCAGCGACCCTTTTCGTCTTCATCGCGATAAGCAAACAAGTGATACCGGGCATTTCTTAAATCGGCATCTTCATGGTGATTGGGACTGCCGCCGGTGCCGAAAAACAGTCTGATCCTGTAGCTAAGTCTGCCATCAGCGTTTAATCTGTTGGCGACGACCGCCACCGGTGACCCATAAACGGGTTGATATTGCTGCGCGGTGGGGATTTCGTTAAGATCATCATCCGTAAAATCTCCGTTGATGACGCATTGGCTAACATCGTCATAACCGTTGCCGGGATCATCCGGAATATTGATCTTGTAAAGGTATCCTCTATCTGACCCGATGTAAACCCGGTCAAGGTATCCGTTGCCGTCCGAGTCTACGACGGCGGGTTGCGCGTTTGGCAATCCGCCGATACCACGGGGGTCGGTATCTAACGAAATCCGTCGTACCAAGCTTCCATCTGCGATATCGATCATAAACATTGACGGATAGCCGGAGGCATCGTCGGCTTTGCCCGAGGCAAAAAATGCGACCCACTTGGTTTCTCCTTCATCAGCGATCCTGCCGATTCGGGCGACTGACGGCAAAGATCGGCTGCGAAACAAATCCGGATCAGCGAACTCCCACATAAACTCCGGATTAAAGGGATCGGTGACATCCAGACAAAATACGGCCTCTCCGCCGCGGCCTTCCGCGGATAGCAAAACGGTTTTCCATTGACCGTCGAGGTACACATCAGCCAGGGCCGGTGAAGCATCCACGGCGGCAAGATCATTCGTATGGCGCAGGTTATTTTTCAGCCGACTAATCAGATTGGGTGGGATGAAGGCCCACAGTTCTTCTCCGGTTCCGTAATCCGGGCATTCTTCGCGTTTGCCACCGCAGTATGCGGGACAATCACCTGTTTTGTCATGCCACTCGAAATAGCCCCGATTTTCTTTGAATGCCGTGCCCGGATTGTCGCCATGGCGGAACGTTCCCGCATCAAACGCGTGGAGCATTCCATCGCGGGTGCCGACGTACACCACGGTCGGCCGCAGCGCGTTCGACGTCTGATACGATTCATAACTTTCACGTTCAACCGCGGGTATTGCGGTGCCATACAGCCACGGCGGTCTTCCGGGGGGGTGTCGCCGCGGCTGGCACGGAATGATCAATGGCACCCAGCAGCCAATCCTTGGGGGTACGATTACCGTCTTTGTAGCCGCGCACCCAGTTGATCAGCCAGTTGCCGTCTTCCAGGTTATAATCACCGTCTTTGTTAAAGTCAAAAACATAGCCGTGGGGGATGATGGTTTGATTGTCAACGGCCAACATGGCAGGGCTTACATTGGCGGTATTGAAATCCAAAAATTGTCTTCCGAGGGTGTAATAGCTGTACCTTGCCGTTATTGGCTGATTCTTGCGGGGTGCTGAACTGAAAGTCAGCTCGAATTCTCCCGTAAACCGGTTGATGGTGCCGGTTCCACCGGCGGTGCCTGCCAGAACAGCGGTATGTTTGTCGTATAAACGTTCAGTCTGATCGGTTATGATAATTGAATTTGCTAACAACGGGTGGTTTTCCAGGTTTCCTGAAAATGTTCTTCGGGTGCCGTCCCCGATGGCTAATTTTTCCTTTAAGACCGGGGTTACCGTCATATCCGCAAATTTAATATTTCTATCCTTGGGTGACTTTTGATTGAGTACTTCACCGGCATCCCAGACGGTGGCCGTGTCGGTCTTATCCGGACGGCGGGAGTCATAAAGACGGGTGGCGACGAGATGACCGCCCATATTGGGCAATGTGCGGCCTGCCGCGGACGTTTCATAATTTCCTGAATACACCATGTTGGCGATGACCACCGGTGAGCTGCGCGAAAAAAAACCATGGGTGGCAGCGCCGGCTGCCATAGACAGACCCACTAGCCGAGGCGAACAGGTCGCTTCCCGGCTTTTAAATTTTGCCTTCCAACTGATTTTACCCGGCGCCAGCCCCAGGGTGGAGAAATCCACCCACTTTTTGCGATGGGTAAATTCAGGGGTGCCCGGTTGCCAGCCGATAATGCGACTGCCAGGTTTTAGGCTTCCTTCTTTATTCCGGTCAACGTGCCGAACCTCATCCCAATCTGTGATTTCCAGCGCCTGGTAATTGCCGGCATCCGCTCCGTTGTTGCCGGCATCCCCGTAATCGTCGTGAAGCAATTCATAGCTGATGGCCGTTTCACCGGAACAGGGCATCTGGTCATAAACTTCGATCATGACCCCGGTAAAAAAATTATTACTCGCGTCGGGCATCATGACCTTATCTGCTGCAAGCTGAGCTGTGCCGCCGCTTTCGTGTGCGACATGAAACAGCAAATCATTGTGGTCGGTATCGCCTCCGCCCTCGCGATCTTCCCAACCCAGAATCCAATCATTGGGATTGTGGCCCGGCGTGGCTGCAATGACATGGCTAAAGGATTTATGATGCTCGACTTCCAGCCTGGCCGTGGCATCGCCCTGATCCTGCAAGCCAAACAGGTCTCTGGCCATCTCGTAAGCTTGGCCGGGCAGCCAGTTGCTGTCCAGGGTACAGGCTGCATCAAAATCCCGGGATCGATTCAAATGGTAGGTCTTGAAAAATATATTCCCGGTCGACTCCGGACGGCATTCGCCGCTAAATGACCGGTAGACATCAGGGTTCCAGCTTTTTTTGGAATAATAGGTACGTTCCTCATCGTCCACTTTCAAGTAAAAGACCAGCTCTGTTCCCCCGGCAACCCGCCCCACAGCGACGGTATTATCCCAGGCATTGACAATGCCGTCACCATTGGTATCGCTATAGGCGTTGCCGCGATTATCGACACCGCCGTCCAAAACCCCGTTTCGGTCATTGTCGTTTACATTGCGGTAAATCTCATGTTTGGTGCCGTTGATTCCACCGTCGGCCAGCATCCAACCGAAATCGATAAAATGATGCTCGGTGTCTTCGTAAAAAAAAGTGACCGCTACATCCTGGGAAAAGGGTATTACAAAATGGTTGGGATCGATGGTGCCGGATTGATTTTTGAGCACCAGACAGCCGTCAACGTCGATTTTTGTATTAAAGAGCTCCAGGTGATCTGGTATGAAATTTCTGGTGTACGCATGAATTTTCTTGGCAGAACCGGCGGAGGAAATTTCGGCGGAATACGCCGCAGCGCAATAGTGGCAATAGGATAACGCCGCCGCCAATAAGACCTGTTCGGCTATTTTTCTAATTCGCATTTAAACCTGTTTGCGTGAAATCCGTCATCACGTCCGCGTCGTCGGAAACAAAATTTTTTCCCGGTCCGGCTCCCGCCTGGGCACTGTAATCAGAAATTGCCTCGCCTGCGATTCTGCCCGCCAACATCACCCGGATACGGCACATGGCTCCACGGGGCCCTCCGGCAGTTGAATGGATATAGATCAGACCATCGGTATCATTGGTCGGGCCCCCGCCGTCATGATTGTTCCAAATCCTGACTTTGAGGTCGACCTCGTCAAATTCAGTTTCAAGCAGGCAGACACTGCCCCTGAAATCACCAATCCCGTCCTTGTCGCTGTCAACCGCACCCCGCAGGGCAAAACTCCAGGTCGGGGTGCCGCCCGTGGACAGGATGGCCTTGTTTTTAATTAGATATTGAGCACCTAAAATTTCGGTTAATTGCTGCACCCCGGCTTCGGCGGCGTAAAATGCCCTTTCGTAGAGTAGTTCATTGGTGGCAATTTTCATTTCGGTTGTGCTCATATTCGAGGCAGAAGCGCATATTATGGTCAACAGCGCCAGGATCAATACCGCGGCGATGATGATATAGCCATCTTGCCTGGTGCCGGGAGCAATAATCGGGAACATCGGTTCGATCCTTTCAGACGAAGGCTGGTTGCCGATTCGTCTCATTTAAAAGCGTTGTCCTTTTATAAAACGGATGTTCAGCGGTATCGCGTTCGGATTTGCACTGCTCACGCTGACCACTATGGTTTTAGCGGATGCAACCGGTTTATTGTTTTGGACATTCCACTCGATTTTATGCGCCCCGTCCTCCATAATGTGGGGGTTGCCTCCTTGATTTAGATCCGGGTGATCGTATGGCAGGGCCATCAATCGTTCCACGGCTTCAACTGCCATGGTCGTTGCGTCAGAATACATTCTGGCAGTGGCATTTTGTGTAATGGACTTTATCTGGATGCTTGCCAGGGCCAGAAAGCCGACTGCAAAAATTGCCATCGCGATCAATACTTCAATGAGCGTGAAACCCCGGTACTTATTTTTTTGAATCCTTTTTTTCATTACAGGCCCATATTACGACAATACACTGTGGACCGGACCAGCCGGCGTTGATACCGGTCGGCGCTCACGATAACCCGGTCGCCAACCGTATATGTCCGTTGGTCGAAATGTCCGCGCACCGGCGCCTTGGTTCGAGCCAGAATCCAAATCCTGACTGCACGAATATCGGAGAGCGACACCGGTCCGGCTAAAGGCAAACCGCTGGACAGATTCGTGTTCAGGTGATTGTCCTCATCGTCCGGGTCTGAGTCATAGGCCCAGATGATGCTGCCGTCTTTTGTACCGTCAGCGGTATCAAGATATCCGTCATGGTCATGATCGAAGGCATAGGCAAATCCGACAGCCTGAATATTTTCTGCAACTCCCGTCAGGGGTCCGGCTCCCGTCCGCCGGCCCAGGGGCGCCCCTCCGCTATCGGCAATGCCGTCGCCATCGCCGTCGTACTTTTTGGCAAACCCGTAGGTGACGCTTTCGCGGGGGACGATATCGATGTCTCCATTGAGGTCGAATGTAATTCGGATCATGTGCCGGGCGGCAGTCCGGATGCCGGCACCGGCCGATTCGGTGGCGTTGTCAATTGCCGAATCGCCGTCACTATCTGTGCCGTCATTGGCAGCGGGATCATAGCCGGCCATTCTAATTTCTCTCTTTATTAGAGAAATTGCAGCTCGAATGTTTTGCTGCATCTCGACGGCAAGCTGTTGCTTGGAATGTGACTTTTGCCGCAGCTGATATACCTGGAATATCGCGGTTACCAGGATGCCGGCGATGGCCATGGCGATCATCAGTTCAATCAGCGTATGCCCGCCGTGGCGGTTGTGCATGGTTTTCCCCCCTATTTGTCATGTTGGCCGAGAATTCTGGAGTTGCCTGTGCGATTGACGCGAATTCTCGTTGCCGAGCTGCGGGAATTGACAATCCTGATCGTGCCCCCACTGCCTGATGCAAGCCCCCGACCATTGAAACAGAAAGCATCATCGGCACCAAATTTAACATCCGCCAATCTGATCCCACTCGGCAGCGAGTCCCCTCTCAAGGTCGGCTCGTCGGGATCTTGGGTGCCATCGTTATCGTAGTCGGGGAATATTAAATACTGGTTATTGCGCAGGTCAAAATGCACCCATACCTTAACGTTTTTTTTAACCGCCACCAGCCTGGCATGTTGCATGGCTGACAGGATGTCTCTGGCCATGCTGCCCAGGCGATATTTCGGCAGCCAGCTGATAAAACTAGGTATCGCGATGGTCGCCAAAATGCCCATAATTCCGATTACCGTCAACATCTCCACCAGCGTGAACCCTGAAATTTTGCGCATGCGAACTATTTCCTTACCGGGGCAAAAAATATAAAGCCGGTCTACCATGGCTTGCAGGGCAACCCGGCTGTCTCTTATCAACGACTTGGCGATTTAATTATTTAGGGTAATTCAATTTGTGTGTCAACATGAAATTCTGAATAACATTTAAACATTAAGTCTGTTTTTTCAAAACGGAGTGGATGAGCACCCCCGAAAGCGGGTCGGCGTTGAAAAACTCGCCGTCCCCCTCAATCAAGTTCTTGCTAAAGTGGACGGTCCTGACTAAGATGGCAGGTAGATTGTCTGTGGATTAAATTTGTGGTAACCAGAGGGCATTGACGGAGGCGGGATGTTTTCAGGTATACAGGAAATTCTGGTGCTAATAATCATTATTCTGGGCATACTTTTTCTGCCCAGGATTTTGAATCGCGGCGGGGCGAAACCGGCGGTTGATTCCAAACCGGTTGTGGCCCTGAGCGGCAGGATGCGCCTGGCTGTTGCGGCCTCTGTTGTGTGGCCGGTGCTGATTGCGGCCTTCATGCAGCCCTGGAAACAAGACCTATTTCCTTTCCTGTACCTGGGCCCAGGCCCGGTGGCGGCCGTATGGCTGATCTATTGGGTATTTACGGGTTTCAAAAAAAGATAGATGAAGATTACGAATAGGTTTAAGGTATAGGGTCTATGGTTTAAGGCAGAAAAAATTGATGTCATTCCTTTTACCGTATACCTTACACCTTAAACCCTATACCAGGTATAAACACAGTGCCAAATTCCAGCTCAACTTGTTAATCCACTTACTCACTTCCAACTTCTCATGCCTTTCCTCGCAGCCCAATTTCATCGGCCACTTCCCGCATGCCCATAATCGTATCATTTATTATTTCGGAAAGTTCTAACCCAAGCATTGCAGCGCCTTTTTCAATTATCGAACGATCTACGCCGGCTGCAAAGCGTTTGTCCTTCCATTTTTTTTTGACGGACTTGGTCTTGACATCCAGCACACTTTTTGAGGGACGAACCAGGGCGGTTGTTACCACCAACCCGGTCAGTTCATCGATGGTATACAGAACCTTTTCCATCTCCGACTCGGGCTTGACATCCGTGCAAATTCCCCAGCCATGGCTGACCACCGCCCGAATATAGTCTTCCGGCCAGTTGTTTTCGCGTAAAATTTCCTCGGTTTTATGACAATGCTGATCGGGATATTTTTCATAATCAAGATCATGGATCAGGCCGATGGTGCCCCATTTCTCTTCGTCCGCCCCCCGTTTTCGGGCAAAATAGCGCATCACACCCTCCACTGCCAGGGCATGCTTTATCAGGCTTTCGCTTTGGTTGTATTTTCTGAGTAGGGCCAATGTTTCCTCACGGGTCGGTACATACTGGTTCATTGATCGCCTCCGGAAGCGGGTAAGATAACATAATATTATATAACTATTTGTAAATAATGAAAATTTAATGGGATGATATGCCATCCGCATTTGCTTGTCAAGCTCAGATCCGTCTCCGGAAATTTATTTTCTCTTGATCCAAACGGCCGGGGCGGTTATGGTCATTTACTGAATGCCAATTCACACCGGGTCCAAATACTAAAACAAAGAATGGTTGACACCAAACCCCCCACACCTCGACTCACCGGCCTATATCTGCGCAATCTAACGGCCAATCTAACCGGCAACATGCTGATCGCTCTGCTGAATATCTTTACGCCGATCGAGTTTTTTAGAGACTGGCAGGATTTCCTGCGGCAGGGCGGGTATTGGGTACTGGTGGGCTTGCTGCCAGTCGTATTTTCCACGGCGGTCATTTTGCAATACCTGATCCAGCGACCCCTGGCCGTGTTTCGCGAGCAAGTTCCGGCGGAAAACCCTGCAAATACCCGGTTTTTAAATCAGGCCAGACGCCGCCTATTAAATTTGCCCCTGCTTCTCGGGCTGATCAACCTGGTTTTGTGGACGGGGGTTACGTTTATCTTCATACCGGTTTTATTGATCATTTCGGATATCGGGCTGATCACCGGCGTTTATGTATTTTTCCGGGGGGCGATTATCGGACTGATTGCCGCTTTTATTTCTTTTTTCCTCATAGATGACTATTCCAGAAAATACCTGATTCCGGTCTTTTTCCCGGATGGCCGGCTTTCCGCAATTGGCGGAATCCGCCGCGTTTCGATTCTAAGGAGAATCCGGGTGCTATATTTGGCCGGCACCGGCGCGCCTGCCCTCATTTTACTGGGAACCCTCGCCCTCGTGCTGGGTGAGATGGATGGAATCGCAATTACCGCCAAAGATTTTGCCGGCGAAATCTTCTGGTTTATTTTGGTTTTATATGCGGTTTTCATACCCATTGCCCTAAGTTTGAATATTTTGGTCGGAAAATCAATATTGACACCGATCAGTTCCATGATGGCAGTGGTAGAGTGCGTTTATCGCGGTGACTTCAAACAGCGGGTTGTCGTGGATTCAAATGATCAGTTAGGCCTTTTGAGTGAAGGAATGAATGATATGACCCGGGGGTTGATAGAACGGGAGCGCATGCGCCGTTCTCTGAACCTGGCCAAGGAAGTCCAACAGGCCCTTTTGCCCGGCACGGATCCCGAGATAAAAGGATTGGATATTGCTTCAACTACCCTCTATTGTGATGAGACCGGGGGGGATTATTATGATTTTCTCATTCCCGAAGAGGCCCGGGACAGCATTTTCACGGCGGTTGTGGGAGATGTCTCCGGCCATGGCGTCTCCTCGGCACTGCTGATGGCTACTGCCCGGGCATTCATCCGGCAGCGATCCGATCTGCCCGGCAGCATTTCAGATATTGTGAGCGATGTTAATCGCCTGCTCACCCGGGATGTCGCCGAGTCCGGTGGGTTCATGACTTTATTTTATCTTGCCATTGATCCACCAAACCGCAATTTGAGGTGGGTTCGTGCCGGTCACGACCCTGCTATCGTTTATGATGCGGCGTCGGATTCATTTGAGGAATTGCGGGGGGCCGGCATGGCACTAGGGGTTGACGCCGATGCCTATTTTGAGGAGAATCAAAAAGACAACCTGACAAAGTCTCAGATCATCCTTCGGGAACCGATGGTATCTGGGAGGCGCGCAATTCAAGGGACCAGATGTTCGGTAAGGAACCGATATTTAGAATTATCCGTGACAATCGACAGGCCGGCGCCAGAGAAATCCTGACCGCTTGTTTCAACGCATTCGATAAGTTTTTGGAAGGCCGCGTCCCCGAGGATGATTTAACGATGATTGTAATTAAAATAATTGATGATTAGTATATTCTATCGAAACTAGACGGATCTATGATCCCCAAAAAGGTAATCCGGATGGACCATTAAATGTTGGTTGATTTCGCGGTGTTGGAGTACTGGAGTAATGGAGTTATGTCTGAAGGCTAATGCCTTCTCTTGATACCCCAATAATCCAGTACTCCATTACTCCAGGTTCGAGACATTTCATAAGCTCTTGAAACCTTAGATTTACCTTTTTTTGGATTATAGTTGCGATACTTATTATGTACGCATCGGAATCGATTTGTGGCGGGTCTAATGCTGTCAAGGTCGATCCAATACTGAACTTCAAAGACAAGGAGGGACTATGGGTAAAACGGGTCATGGGATCGAGGAATTGAGCGGATTTGCAACCGAATTCATCAAAGACGCAGGGAAAAAGGCTCTGGCTTTTTATGGTAAGGGCAAACCACAAGTAAAATTCGATCAGGGAATGGTGATTGAGGCCGATTTGCAATTGACCGATCTTTTCCAGGAAAGACTTGCCGAACGATATCCGGAGCACCAGGTATTCAAATTCGATCAAGTCAACGAAGACTATTCTCATGAAGGGAAAAGATTTCTTTGGATCTTCGATCCGGTAGAGGGCGTGGCCAACTTTCAAGCCGGTATTCCGATCTGGGGCATGTCACTGGCGCTACTGGATAACTTTTGGCCCATTTTCGGTGTTTTCTACATGCCTTCCACCGGTGATTTGTTTCATGCCAGGGCCGGCCAGGATGCTTTCTGGGGTGATAAGAAGATCCGCATAGACGACGGGCAAAACATCAATGATGAGAGCTTGCTGTTTACTTTTTCGCGTTTTCACGAGCATTATCGTTCCACTTTTCCCGGCAAAATTCGCAATCTGGGGTGTGCCTCAGCTCACATCTGCTATATCGCCAGCGGCCGAGCCGATGCAGCGGTCATCGCCAATGAATCCTTTCAGGGAATGGCGGCGGCCCGGGTGATTATTGAGGCTGCCGGTGGTAAAATCTGCAAATTTGACGGCTGTGATTTTTATTTAAACGAATACCTGGATGGGCAAAGAATCGACGATCCCCTGCTGGTCGCGACACCCGATACGTTTATGCAGGTAAGTGATTATTTGCAACCCAACACCTGAGCCGGATCCACCCAAATCGTAAAGTAAAAAATTACAATCGAATATTTTCGGATGGTGCCGCACGCCGTATTTTTAAGTTTGATACGCAGGCGGCGGATGCCGACGTTTATCCATAAAATCGATAGGACTCAATTGCCGCCGGATCATGAGATCGACTGAATCGGTATCTTTTGCCCCGCCCTGGGGAACCAAACCGCAATGGCAGGAAGCCAACCACAGTATTGCCGGCCTCAAGCGGCGCTATGCCGCACAGTTAGATGCGGCCGGCGCCTTTGCCGCTGCGCTGCGCATTCGGCTGGTGTCGGTTTATAGTTTGCTGGATGCATTATGTCTGGAAACCTGCCCGCGATGTCCAGACCCTTGCTGCCTGCACGCCCGTGCGTGGTTTGATTTTCGCGATCTGTTAATGTTGCACCTCAACGATCTGGCCATTCCCCTCGATCAAACCGTCGAGAGTTTAAATGCGACCTGCCGCTACTATGGTCAGCGCGGCTGCACCCTGGATCGGCTGTCCCGCCCTTGGATCTGCACCTGGTATCTGTGCCCGACCCAGACTAGCAATTTAGATCGCAGACGCCGCTTACAGCACCATGAGTTATCCTTGGCGGTGATAGAAATAAAAGCCCTGCGTCGAAAAATGGAGGATATGTTTATCCGGATTACGGCCTGAGCCGGATCGGCGGGGCTGCCTTTCGGCGGATTTTAACCCCAAGAAGGCAGGGTTAAAATTGCAAGAACTTGTTGAAAATACTCGATCTTGGAGTATTGGAGTAATGAAGTGTTGGAGTGTTGGGATCTAGAAAGAAGACATCTATCTTCAACCAGTACTCCAATATTCCAACACTCCAGTACTCCAATAACCATAAATTCGAAAACCCGCGCTAGTTTGTTTTCCATCAGGCTATAGGGTCGTCAACTCGTATCTACTCCCCTGCAAAATGCCCGTCTGGGGTTGCTCAAACCTTGGATATATGCAACACTGTTCTTGTTGGGGTTTGCAAGTTTCTACAGGGCGGTCAACATGAAAACGGGTTGGAGTTCAGGCGGTAACAGTTGTTCTGAAGACTTGCCCAATAGTTAATTTTAGGCCAATGTCAGATAATGACCTGCAAATAGTTTTACCCGAAAGCGATGAAGTCTTGACTTGCCCGAAGTGTAAGACTGCCAACCCTTTAGAATCTAATTTCTGTCTGAACTGCGGTTCCCGGCTGCTCGTTCCATCCAGCAGCAAATTCAAATGGTCATGGATCCTGTTCTTGTTGGTTTGTATGGCCGGAGTTGTGGTCTATTTTCGTCTCCAAACCCCTGAACCTCAGCCGCAACAGAAAACGCCGGAAAAAATTTTTTCCACTGAAAAACCTGCTCCCCGTCCGGCCGATCCCAAATCCCCGCCAAAGGAAGCGGTTCCGCTTAAAAAAGACGAGGCCATTGCGCTGAGCACCCCGTCGAAGACCAGTATCCCGGTCGGAGTCGTTCTCATCAAAGATATTAACGGGAAGATAATCAATGAAATACCGGTACCGGTTGTCGGCCGCGGTTGGGTGGCATTGCCAACCCGGGCATGCTTGGGAGGAGCGGAATGGATTTTAAAAGTGGGATCCGAGCTCGAAGTGAGCATCCGGGCCGGCTTTTATAGTGAGTACGACAAGGTCGGACTGTGGCGTATCGCTGACGATTTTAAAATTGACGGACCCGAACTCCATCCCTGGACCGGCGATGAGCAGTTGACCTGGCTTTCACTAACATCGATCAACACCTCCGAAACGGTGGAATTGGAAAATCCAAGCTCGCAGGGTTATTTTACGGAAGGCGTTTTGACCGGAGATATCAGTGAAAGGGGCGTTTTGATGCAGCAGGATAGGGCTGTCGGCTGGACTTTCGGCGATAGTGTCAGCGGTGCATTCGTCTGGCGCGGAGACGAAGGCAAGTACCTGCGACCTGAAATCAGAGTGGATGATTTTTATCGAATTACCTTTGCTAACAGCCGGGAGGAAGAATTCGTCCGGGCGCTTGACATGGGGGCCGACTACACGATTATTGAGCGTCTGGAAGCATTTGCCGGTGCTTTCCGGTATGAATCGAAGCTTTCTGCTGCCGAAACCCCGGCCTATCTGCAAATTAAATCTGTGCTGGAAACCATTAATAAGCTGGTGGCGGATGCCTCAAAGGCCGGTCTGAACCGGGAGATCGCAAATATTTTCGAATCTCAATTCCTGACTGAAGCTGCCGACGTGAAATTACTACTGAACGTCTCCCGGGCAACCGCGCAAGGTTACGGGTATGAGGAGGCGATCGAACTGGTTGAAAATGTGGTCGATGCATTGCCGCAGATTAGTGAGGCGGATTCGCTTCTGCTAACTGAGCTTATTTCCGAGCTTTATCAAAATTGGATTACGGACACATACAAGCAGGGCAACCTGCCGGCAGCCTGGGCGGCCTATAGACTCGGCGGGCGCAGATTGCCGGACGATATTAATATCCACCTGATGGGAGTTCAGCTGGCGCTGGCCGATAACAACTGGGCGGAAGCGGAAGACTTGCTGGCCATGAAGGATTATCCGGCCTCGCTAAACGATAAAGTCACAAATTTAAAAAATCAAATTTCCGATCTAAAAGGCCAGCAGGGTAAAATTGTTGTAAATTTTAACCCCGGTTCCCAACAAATACCGCTGACCGCTGTTTTAAACCGGAGCGCATATCAAAAATTTATAGTTGATACCGGGGCATCGATGGTAACCATACCGCGTTCCGCCGCACAAGAGTTGGGCCTGGCAATTCCCAATCCCAAGCGGAAAGTCTTCACTGCCGGCGGTGTGCAGCACGCACCGGAAGTGACGATTTCATCGATTACCATCGATGGCTGGGAAGTCAACAATGTCAGGGCGCTGGTGATGGACCTTCCCAGCCAGCCCGATTGGGGCCTGTTGGGGCTCAACTATTTGAGGCGATTTCGTATGGATGTGAATACAGAGGAAGGGGTGCTTCTACTGGAACCACGATAAGACAGAAGCCAGAAGACAGATGTTTTTGAAGTCGGAAGTCGGAATGCGGAAGTCGGAATTAGAAGACAGATGACAGAAGACAGAGGTTCTTGAAGTCGGAAGTCGGAATGCGGCCTTCGACAAGCTCAGGCGAGACAAAGTCGGAAAAAGAATGGAAATTGAATATCGAGACGGAAGGGTGGATGACTGCGCCAAACTGGCGGAATTTGTAAATATCGCTTCGGATGGGGTGGTGGAATTTTTGTTCCATGATTTAATTCCGGATCAGACGCCGGTTCAAATCATGGCCCACAACCTGGCTCAGGATCGCGACCACCACACCTTTCGAGATGCCGTCGTGGCTCAAACCGAACGGAAAATTATCGGGATGTCCCTATCATACCCATCGCACTTTCACCGCATCAGCAGCGGGATGAGAAATTTTCTCCCGGCGGATCGGCTGAAACACGTCGAAAATATTTTTAATTCCGGAGTCGAAAACAGCCTGTATCTGGATACCTTGTGTGTCGATCAGAAATTCCGGGGCCAAGGCATCGGCGCTAAACTGATAACATTGGTGCAACAAAAAGCCGCCGAGCGAAGAATCAACGCATTAAGCCTGATAGTGCTGGCCGACAACACGGGTGCTCAAAGACTCTACCAACGGCATGGTTTCGCGATTGTGCACCATATTGAATTGGAATCACACAAACTCATCCCCCACGAGGGCGGTGCCTATTTGATGAAATGCCCATTAAATAGTTCATCATGAAACGACTTGTACTTCCTTTTTTCATCCTGTTGGGAGCACTTGATTTTCTGTACGGCGTAGCATTCCATGATCGGATCAGTATAATCGCCGGAGGTGCGATTGTTGCGATTGCGGTGTATATTTGGAAAACGAGGGGGAGGGGATCCTAGGTTCAGGGTTCCGGGTTCAAGGTTCCGGGTTCAAGGTTCCGGGTTCAAGGTTCCGGGTTCAAGGTTCTGGGTTCAAGGT
>Ga0209146_1000201_pt1 | contig 19434 bp, 25 predicted proteins | sample WorMetLIZAISLAND_2_FD_187402 | JGI IMG/M metagenome (GOLD analysis project Ga0209146, IMG submission 187402) | Marine gutless worms symbiont microbial communities from Max Planck institute for Marine Microbiology, Germany - Olavius geniculatus... | ecosystem: Host-associated > Annelida >...
TAGACAGTTACCAACTCAGTTTTGTGTAAAAAGCACAAAATATTTTTCAGTTTCTTTGTAATCCTTTGGTATACAGTCGTTTATGAAGAAAATTGTTGGTGTCAACTTTTTAAATACGATCAAAGTTAAATGATCGTTTGTGATGTAAAAGACAGAGCGAAGCGATACCATAAATCTTCAATCTTCAATCTTCAATCTTCAATTCCGGCTTGTCCGGGTTAGGTATTTAGGTATTGAAGGTAATCGGTCTATATAATCCCACACCACAATCCCTCAATCCCTCGTTTCCTTAATTTGGCGCAATCTGCGTGCATCTGCGAAAATCTGCGTCCTAAATTCTGCTTAACTCTATTTTTATGACTTTTGAATCAATCTGCGTGACAAGCAATTTCCCCGCACTATTTTCAAACCTAATGGTGATCTGTCTTTCACTTTTGATGGTCACGTAAGGTTCATTTATCGCCACGTTCTTGTCCGCGAACAAATAGGGCGTAAACGTCATCGCTGCTCCCTTGGCCATGGTGGTAGTATCCATGCGCCTGGCCTCTAATTTGGCTGATTTACCATCAGGAGCGACTTCGATTTTTCGATTCTTAAACTCATGTTTATAATCAAATATCACCTCGGGTGCTTGCCGGAGCATGCGTCGATATTGTTGCAGGGTTATGGTTTGAATCCCGCGTTCCTTTCGGTTCGGATCTTCAAACCTGATAATGAAATCCTCGGCAAAATATTCATCGACGAGTCTGGTCATCTCGACCCAGTCCGGTGGGGAAGCGGCTGCATCCATTGATGTGAAAAACGCCATAATTTGTTTCTCAAGCGCCTTCTGTTCCTCAGTAATTGTTTTTGTACAACCGTTTAATAAAATCAAGGTTAAGATGATTACTAAAAGACTGATAAATTTGATTGCTTTCATATTTATCCCCCGGTGTTTTTTTGACTCGTCTTTGCAAAAAGAGATATCTGCAATTCGAGCTCACCTGCGATTAGTTTGAGGTATCAACGGTTTTTAATTTAGTTATAAAAGTATTTCTGACTAAAGGGGCTTTTTTTCATTGACTTAGGATTTTTTTTCGATCCATTTTTCCATAATGTCAAGCGCAAGACCTAGGTTCCCAAACTGACAATGATTGTGGGCTTGTTCCTCCTTGGTAAACACTCTGCCTGTTACGGATTTGGCGTTGGTTAATGCCTTTATTTGCATATCATGGGCTCGAAAAGGAACTATATGGTCGTTTCTTCCTGTTAGAATCAGAACATCCTGTTTTACTAATTCTGAATGAATGTTTTCCGCATTTAGTTGTAAGAGAAAATCAAAAGCATCCATTGGTATCTTTTTTTTGGTTATATACATTAGTTGGGCGCTCATCCAAGCCTGTATTCCATTTTCCTTTTTTATTCCTTTCAATACCATGTTATTTGTAAAATTCCTCATATATTTGAAGAAGAAGATATGTATTTTTCGAAATACAACGTTCATGGTTTTCATATAATCATAACCAATGCTTGAAGCAATCACTCTTTCAATTCTTGCTTCAAATGCAGCAGCTCTAAAACAAAACCATCCCCCATTGATATTCCAAGCCAGGTGACATCACTTGGTTTGAAATAATCCAAAACAGCTTTGGCCGGCTTTTCCCACTCAATGTCCAGCGGCAGTCCGTATTTTCTGAGCGCAGCACCCTGCCCTGGACCTTCGAAAGCAATCACTTCATAACCGTGATCTGAAAAATATACCATCCAAGAGTAAAACTCTTCGATAAAAGAGTCAAGCCCTCCATGTATGATTATTGTACCATTTTTTTTGTCGCTTACAGCTGGTTTTCTAATGGCCGGAAGGAATGCATCTTGATAGGGCACTTCAAATCGTTCAATATCGTCATTTTCAATTGCTTTGTAAAAGTATTCGCTGAACTTATCATACATTTGCTTTTTTTCAGTAGTATCCTGTAAGATATAAAATTCAGCAGCCCGATAATAAAAAGCGGCGTTCATGAATCTGTTTTCAGAAACTGCTTTTACGGCAAGTTGTTCCATTTCGGTTTTCCAATCATGAAAAGTTTTAATCTTTTGACCTACTCTTTTCATATCTTCAAACCTTGCGTATCCCAATGAATGCCAACGGTTTAGCTGGAAATTAAATACCTGCTTTTTGTGAAACTCGTGGTACCCAACTGGGAATGTAAATTTGCTTATATTATTTTTTGCCATTTTGTAGCCATATAAAGAAAACTTTCTAATTTTTACCCGCAGGGAGCCCCGTACCAATCGGAAATCATGGTATAAGGAATCACTCGCGGTCTCTGGAATTGTTGTTGAACCTTCTCAATTTTTTCTCCAACGATTTAGACACTGGCTATGAATCGAGTTTTGTATCCTCGTATATTTGATAAGTCGTTTTAACGCCGGGTATTGCATCGATTTTGGATTGAATTTCCCGACGTTCATCACTTTTATACCAGTTCTGCCAATCTTCTGAAGAATCCCAAGTGCTGATCGCGACGATATCTTTTGGGGGTTCGGTTTTCTTAACATATTTGCTTGATAGGTAGCCGGGTTGCTGGGGAACAAGGCTTCGAAGTTTTCGAACCAGACCAAATAGCTCTTTTTCCTTGCTGGGATCTTCGCATTTTCGTTTGATAAAAACTCTAATGGCCATTTTAACCCTCCTTTCGTGATCTGCATGAAAACGCCGACAGCCTAATATGCAAGGACCCCGAGACTAAAGCCGTTTTGAGAGATTCCGTGAAATACAACAACGTAGAATGAAATTTGGTACATTCCGGAAGCACGGTGCCGGGTTTCCCAGTTCACTTGAAATTGCACGTATCAATCCGTTAGTTTAGAAAAATTTCTAACCATAGTTAGCTTTTTTTTGAAGTTACCGCCTGAAAGGTTGAAACTTGTTGCTTTACTTTTTTGGTCTTACACTTTGGGCAACCGAATTTTTTATCTTCATGCTCGCTGATAGAAAGAATTAGGGAAAAAGATTCTTTACATTCTTCACAATAGAACTCATAGGTAGGCATCATACACCTCCTCTTGTTAGGGTTACAAGCAGATACCCGGATAAACCGGAAATACGAAACTCGAAAATCGAAATACGAAACAAATCCGAAATTCAAAAATTCAAATGTCTCAAACAAAGTTACCTTCGTGACTAGGTTGAATTCAATTCAAAGTTTTGTGAATACTTGTATTTTATGGCTTTATAAAGATGCAAACAGATGTTTTGCATAATTTGCTCAAAAATGAGTTGGTAACTGTCTAATATGTGAACAATTCGAAGGTTGTATAAATCAGCTGAAGAACCAGATTCGATTCTGAGATTGGAAAACCGTTTCAGGTCCGGTGGAGTAATAGAGTCAGAAGATATTTATTCGTATTTATACCCAAATTTTTAGGTCTTGGTCAATCAAAATAATCAAGACGATACTAGCTGAAAGTTTTGCAGCAATCCTATTAAATCTAATCAGATGGCATCTGCATTTCGATAAACGCGATTTCTTCGCCCTTAATATTTATATAGGTTCCTTCACCTACAATGCTGAAACCGCACTTTTTGTAGCAACCGATAGCTCGAAAATTAGTTTTCCTCACTCGCAGTTGTACTACCTCAAATCTTAGTTTCTTACGCGCCAATTCAATAGCCAGGGGAATAACCTGCTGTCCAAGTCCAATCCCGAGTTTATCAGGATGTCCTATCATAATTCCCAGTGAGACAACCGAGTCCTGCAATTTTTCTTTTTCCAACCAAATCGTACCCACATCTGCACCATCTATTGCGATAACATACCACACATACAGGTTCGAATTTATTACGGTTTCGCCATTGAATTGCGGTGGATAAAAATTCGACATAAGTTGATGTGCGTTTATATCATTACGCCAATTCTCGTATAACAATAAATCATCCGTTCGAAATTGCCTAAATGTGATATTCATTATTTCTTTCCACTTATCGAATGGACACTTTTTGGATAACATACGGTTTTGTGATGATAACCTTTGTTTCAGGCATTGCCGAGTCCATCATTCTTTTAAATTCATCGTTCTGTTTGTCCAGCCCATGCATGGGAACAGCAATTTGCGGTTTTACATCCGAAACCATCTGAAATGCATAATCGGGTTTACAGGTGGGAGAAGGAGAGCCTGTCGGAACAAACGCAAGATGTGAGGCCATTGTTTGAAGGGAAACATAAGCTGAATCCCCACCATGGAATATTTTTATGTCATTAATCGTTACTCTAAAAAGCATGATCGGGCCGAGGTGCTTGCCTTCAAGGGCGTCTATTGTGATGTTTCCATTCGTAAAAGATTTCCCGGACGCCATTGTAATTAATTTTTCGTCGGGGATGTCACCTTTTAAAAATGGAGATAGAGATGGTTCAACAGCAATGACTGGTTGTGATCCTTTAAAAAGTTTCAATGCAGTTGAACTGGAAAAATGGTCATAGTGCCCGTGAGTGTATACAGCAAGATCTACTCCGTTCTTATTTAGTATATTTAACTCTTCTTCATCGAGAGTTGCAGGATCGAACAAAACAGTCTTACCGGCAACCCTGACGATGATATTTGAAGAAGACCCAAGGCGCATGAACGCCGCTTCATTATCCCCCAAAGGCATAGATAAAAACGCCCTTAAAGACCGGGCCTCTGTTTGATGTTGGCTGGTGAAACCCTCCAGCGGTATCCACAAGAATGCCACAAGTGCCAAGAAAGGTAGGTATAAAATCTTGATCACTGATTTCATAATTTTCTCTCCTTTTCGAAACTTTTTCTGCTAGCAAATTATAAAGGTTCTTTGGTTCTTTTTATCATCATTTTTGGATCAATAATGATGACAACTGAATTATATCTGATGTTGTAGTCGGACCAGTTATTCATCAGTTTGCTTGGGTGAACTTTAATTGGTCCTCTGATTGGGCCTTAATATTGGCATTGCCTCCGGAGCATCCCACGATTAAAGCAGCTAATAAGATTACTAATCAGCTAAATTCTTACTGTTCATAATTTTCTCCTTTCATAGCAGAACTTAAGCGGCATACGGACGGCAGCTTTAAGGACGGTGTAGCCGGCATAGACGTTGGAGATATCTGCCTGCTAAAAAGTTATTTTCCGATATCAAAAGCACTTTGTATCAGACTTTTTATTTGGGCTAAATGGCCTCTATCGTGATTAGTCAACCATGATCCGAAATCAAGAACACTATTTGTCTTGCCCAAAACAGTTCCCTGCCGCACCCAATCTTCATTTCTCAAATCTTTTACTTTTATTAAACTGACGGCCCTTGTTTCTTTTAGCCTATTGATCAATTCTGTGGCCGACAGAGTTTCATATCCTTTTCCTTCATGCAACTTCCAGGGCGGTGTTTTTCTTGGTATTTCAGGTACGCCTTGTGCTTCTAGAACCGATTCGATACGTTTTACAAATAGTTTGTCGGTTTCTATTATGTGCCCGACAATCTCCTTGACGCACCATTCCTCTTCAGATGGTTTTTGACTGAGGACATTATCATCAACCCTTGAAATGGCATTAGCTACCTCCTCCGGTATCGATTCAAGGATGTTAATCATCTCCTGCGGTAAAAGTTGACCTAAATGTTCCGGGGTCGCAGCATAAAATGGTCCGAACCACTCAAACTCGACGCCCAATGCGCCACAAACCTCACAAACATCGGGACGAGCGCCTTCAACTAAATTTCCGCAGCTGTAACAGCCCCAAATAAATTGGTTGACATCACTTTCCTGAATGTCATGATTTGAATTCAAGCTAGTTAAAGATCGGTCTAAAATATCGACCAATTTTTTACGTACAACATTAAATTGTTCAAGCTTTTTTTGGAATTCGATTTGAGCCTCAGACAGTGTTTCAAATGTATTGCTGGAGTCACTATTTTTTAGTTCCTGCGATATTACCTCAAGCAGTTGTATTTTGTCAGTATTGCCGGCCATAAGCCTTGCGGCCCCAGTAGCTAAAATTCGCTGAGTATGTGCTGCAGCTCGCAGGACCTTGGCAATGTTAAACTGTCCCCTTTGAACCGCATCTTCGGCAACAGCCAGGTTCCTGACATACGCTACACCTCCAATATGAATTTGTGTTATCAAATCTTGAATTTGATGATTTGTCATTTTCATCTCCTCTTTGATTGATACCAGACGGACCTATGGTCGGCAGGGAGGCTGACCCGGCGTCATCTCTATTTTTGCTTCATCCGAGTACCCTCGCCGTGGTGAGATGACACATCAACTTTAACAATAGTGATGTATCCTGTGCGCCGAGTACCGTAGTCCGAATGCCGAATACCGAATGCCTCTTCGCTACCAGTAAGTTTCTGGTACTTATCTTGGGTGCTATTATGACTACTATTGTTGGCTTTCTCTCTATCATCCTGCGGCCGGAGCCCAGGTGGAATTGTATTTATGCGGTACAACTTCCAGGCGGTTGCCGGCCTTCACTCTGATTTCTGGTACCCAAACAGGTCCCCATTTTGAAGAATACATGATTCCGATTTGCTCTCCGCCAGGTGCATATAATAGATAACCGTAGGAAGTTGGGTTGTACATAGCGTCGATGACCTCTTTCAGCTTTTTGCTGCTGGGCTCTATTTTCTGCCAATTTGTCGAGTGCCCCCAACCCGACACCCTTACCAAATTGTAAACCTTGGCTATGCCGACGATGGCTTCCGGCGAATTGGCATCGCCGGTATAAAAGTAATCGTACTCTGGAACATACTCATGGGTTTCGAACATGGCTCTGGTTTTTTCATTCTGCTCAAAGCTGCCGAAATCTTTGGGCCAATTGGAGGCGCAACTCAAACATAAAAAGCTAAAAAGTGATAACGAAACGAGTATTGAAAATTTTTGCTTCATGACGTCCTCCTTTTTGTGGTGGGGTAAACTGGAGGCTGCGTTCAAGCGCTCCGCCCTGCCTCCTTTCCGTCATTAGAAAATAGGGATAACGCATTTTCTTTTGAAATTCCAACAGGGGTATCACTTTTTAAGCTGCCTCCAAATCATTGCAGATAGGGCAATAAATACTATTGCGAAAACTACAACGATAGAAACGAAAAAGGTAATTCCAGTGACATCCACTGCATATGGCTTAGACTGTTCTCCTATGGAGGCTATTATCGTCACAGTGCCGGTGGTCGATGTGAAAGGCAAGGGATGAAAAATTACATCGACGCTTGTTTGTCCACCTGCCTCTAATGGAGATATAGGCTCTTCAACTCTAAACGCGTCATTGTCAATGCTGAGGGCGATGTCAACAGGATCGCTGCCATGGTTTGAAATCTGAATGCTTTCGGGCTCTGAATTTTGCCAAACCACAGTATAGTCAAAATCAATCACGGAGGGTTCAACTGACACGGATATCTCGGGTTCTTGAGGGTCGGTATCAGGTTCACCTTTGTATGCGACATATACAGGGTTTATAAAGAATACCGCACTCGGCTGACCAGGGATTTGGATAAACTCGCGCGGTGTCCCGTCAACTTCAAATCTCTGAATTCGTCCCCAACCTGCGCCTTGGCTGGCCACCCAGACCCCTGAAGGAGCGATCGCCAAGGCCGTGGGCTGGCCGACTGTCGGTATTGGCGCGCCCTCAAATTGCCCCGAAAGATTGAATCTCTGAATATTGCCGTTCAGACCGGCTAACTGGTTGGCAACCCATATATAGGGTGATCCGCTTGGAGCGATAGCAATGTCTACAGGTTGGCCGGCGGTTTGGACTCCGATCCCTTCGGCTTGTCCCTCAAAATTGAATCTCTGAATATTGCCGTTCAGACCGGCTAACTGGTTGGCAACCCATATATAGGGTGATCCGCTTGGAGCGATAGCAATGTCTATAGGTTGGCCGGCGGTTTGGACTCCGTTCCCTTCTGATTCTCCCTCAAAATTGAATTTCTCAATAATACCGTTCTGGCCGGCGACTTGGTTGGCCACCCATATGTAGGGCGGGCTTGTTTGGGCAATTGCAAGTGCCATCGGCTGGCCCGCAGTTTGTGTGTTCCACAGTGACCCGCCGGCTCTGTTGATCCATTCTAACCAGCCGGTTGTGTTGGCGGTGCCGGGAGCCGCCGTCTGCGTAATGACGCACACCCCTGGATGTCCGGTAGTCGCTAATGTCAGGGCAGCGGGCTGGCCGAAAGTCACATTGATCACCTGCACCCGACCAAGGTCGGGATCTAGTTCCTCAATATTGCCTTGTTGGCCTGCTGTTTGATTGGCCACCCATATAGCAGGCCTTCCAACTGTTTCAGCCGACATATCGGTGGGCCAGCCAGCCAGTTGTGCCGGAGTCCTCAGGCTTCCGTCATTTTCATTTACGATCGCAACAAATCCCCGGGCTTGGGCAAAGGCTGTATGGGGAATTGCCAATAGAATCGCCGCCCCCAATAAGTAAGTTAGATGGCTGAAACATTTTTTTTCGTCATGCTTCCCCCTTCCTACTGGATCATAGTGACCAGATTTTTCGCGACATAATAAAAAAGCCCAACCACCCTACTGTGGGTAGCTCGGCTTATGAATAAAGACGGTATGCATTTCCCCAACCTTTCCCCAAAGAGTGGGTTCTGCCCGGTCTTAATTTCTCAGAATAAAATTATCTAATCTAAGTTTTTCACTTTGAAAATTGTTGCACAGAAACCTTTTACCAAAGCTTCGATGTTGTCGTCAAGATCATAAGGTTTTTCTGATATCGCATGCATGATTTTAGATCAAACCATATCAATATCAAAAGCGATGGTGCCATTCCTTAACCACCCAGTCCGTTATGAATCCGTTTTTATGGTGGGGCTCCTCACCCATTATCTCATCAACCTCCTGCCGGGTCATATTTTCAAAAATGAACAGGGCCGCAGTGAAATCATCGAATGGCCCGGCGCAGTAAAGTTTCCCGCTGGCGCTGAGATCAGCCAGATACTGGTTGTGCTTGTCTCTTGACTTAGCCACATCATCGGGCAATTGGAAGGTTCCGCCGGAATTCGCCTCTTCAATAGCGTTCAAATACGAATCTTTGAAATAATCCGAGAGTCTTGCCGTCACGACATAACTGAGTGCCATTGTGGCACCTCCTTTCTATTAAAACATAGGTTGAGCGGTTCAGGGTTCAAGGTTCCGGGTTGAGAACACCCAAATAGCATTTATAAAAACGATTTTGTCCCTAATGATTTTATAATGCCCATTCACCCAATGGGTAATGTCGAATATTACGCTTCTTGATCAAAATAGCAAACAGTTTCAAGCAGTTGTAACCTCTGAACCGTGCCCTGAACCTAGAACCGATTATTTTGGGTAATAGACAGTTGGGCGATGAATCGCAGTTCCTCAGCCGGCGATGCTCGATCTTAAAAGAGTCAGGCCGAGAACCGGCTCACCCCCGTCTTCGTTCCATCCCACGCCTGAGCCGAAAACGTTGTCCACGATCGCCATGCCTTTCTCAATACGAAGCGGATCGGCCAGGATGAGGTTCCACCAGTCAGCATACTCCAGTCATGAGAACGGATGTTTTTCGACAAATGATTCAAGGTGGAGAGAAGGTAGAATTATATTTGTGTGGTTTAACTGCAATCTGGTTTCCGTTTTTCGGGCGTACTTTCGACACCCACCAACGGGATCCCCATTTCCGAGAGTACATGATCCCCAATTGATCTCCATCAGGTCCATAAATTACATATTCATTTATACCAGCACTCTCCTTACATCATCGAGATGCAATCGGGCATGCTCATAAGCCCAGATGATAAACCGCTCCAGCTTGCCATGGCCGTGGAAGGCATGTCGACCCTCGCGATCGAGGTCCTCGTCGTTCATTCCTTCAACAATGGCTATCGTTGCAGCGCGCACGGATTTGAATCTTTCGAACATCTCATCCAGCGACAGACCATCTAGTTTTTTCGGCTGAGAACGGTTGAAACGGTCGACGTCAAAGTTTTCAGGAGATCCCGGGCCCCCATTCAGAATATCTTTGAAAAGCCACTGCATGGTTCCCTCAATGGTGATGAAATGGGCCAAGACCTGCTGCACGGTCCACCCGGGATCTTCAGAATATACGGTCAGGCCGAGCTGTTCCGAATTCAGGCTTCTAAAGAAAGCAATGATTTCTTTTTCGTTGTTTTTCAACTCTGAGATAATTCCGGTAATTCTATCAGTCATGGATTTCCATCCCTTTCAATTAGTTTTGAATTTAGTACCTGTTTATTTAAATCCCATCAACATTGCGAAAGATCTTTCTAACAGAATGTTTGCGCTACCAAGACACGAAGACATGAAGCCTTTTACTAAATTATTTTTTCTTCGTGTCTTAGTGGCTTTGTGGCTGATATTTTCGATTTATCCGAGTCGGGATGAAGTTCCAATTCTATTTGAGATTAGTCCCAAACCCTCCTATCTACGCTGGAAGTATGGATTACCCGCAAAGTACTGTCATCGACCACTCTTGCGTTAACCAGTTCACGCGGTTGATGGATAATATATCCATAAAACTGATTATCTATAAAATTGCTCAATTCCTCATTTCCTCAATTTGACACAATCTGTGTGCATCTGTGAAATCTGTGTCCAAGATTTCGTGTTAGTTTTGAATTTTATAATTGCCGTTTGTTTCTCACCAGAGGTGGAGGGCCTAGTTCAGATTATTTGCATCAAGGTCCTTCGCGATACACCCTATGATAGTAAAGCTGCACGGAATTAAGATCAATTATTTTTACATTGGCCGTATCATAGTTGCTTTGCACCAGGTAACCGAATTTATCGTCACCGCTTCCAATAATTTCACTTACCCAGGTGGAACGCAATGTTTGGCTGTTTTTCAATGTTTCCTCTGATGTTATATTATTCCAGGACCGCCCAGGATGATTTGGCGATCATCTTGCACCTTGAAAACCAAGGCGTGGTTGCTCCGATAATACACATCATACTCCTTCCAATCCCGGCGCAGTTCACTCTCTGTGGGTTTTTCCACTAAATCCAGCTTGCCCCGTTCCCCACCGGCACACCCGATTAAACCAATAACAATCAGAGCCATAGCAATGACAAATGAATATTTTAATGATTTGAGCATGGTCCCTCCATGTTGTCAGTTCTGTTGAGATCAGAAATTCCTCCGGTTCACACTCATGGCGTGGAATAGTTGCACCGTATTTTCGTCGACTATCTGTACGCTGATCAGCTCATTTGGTTGATGGGTTACGTATCCATAAAACTGATTATCGGGAACCCAAATCTCTCGGATTTCGTTCCCCCATGCCTGGTTGATATGGCCATAAGGTAGTTTTACGGTGCCATAGACGAATTGAGTCCAGGTTTCCTGATCTTTGACCGTAATCCAATAACCATTGACTATAATTTTTTTTTCTTCTTTTTTCGGTTCAAATAGGATGATTTTCCCATTATAGCTGATGTTGTAGTCTGACCAGTTATCAATCAGCTCCTGTTGGGTAACCTTTGATTCGCTTTCCGATTGATTTTTAATATTGGCATGGTTGCCTGAGCATCCGATGAAAAGAATGAGCATCAGGATTGCTATTCCAGCTAATTTTTTATCGTACATTGTTACCTCCTTTCCTAAATAAAGCCCCCAGAATCTGATAATTTTTTGCGGAAATTTGTTATTAGTTGGAGATTTGATTTAAAGAATAAATCTGTTTCAATCACCCCTTCTTGGACGCGGAGGATGCCCGGATAACAGAACAGTACTATTATCGACCAACTCCATCCTTTCCAATACCACCGCGTTTTCCTGATAGATGGTAAAACCATATAGCTGATCGTCGGGACCCAATATCTCTTGGACTCCGGTACTGGCAGGATCCTGCCAGGGACCCCAAACCAGGGCAAACTCGCCATCACTCGTCGTCTGTTCCTTTACAACCTCCGACCACATTTCCTGATCTTTAACCTTAACAATACTGCTGTCGCCTTCAACCAATATTTTTTTATCATCGTTTAGCGCATCAAAAATGATGGCGATCAATCGAGGCGGATTGTATCTCGTGTCGTATAAAAGCCATGTGTCGTAATCCGACCAATTATCGATCAACTCTTGTTTGGTTGCATTTGCTTCGTTTCCTGTTTTCCTTTTAAATATCCCATAATTTTCAGCGCATCCGATAGCAAGAAGGAGGAATGTGAGAATTAAGTAAAAGAATTTTTTGGTGTGCATCATTCGACCTCTTTTTTTATCTGAAGTAGTAGTAATTATTCAGTCATGGATCAAGGATGAAATCATCAGCAACCTTCGGAGCCTTGTTACGTATCCTCCCAATACCGTAACTTACTGGAAATGTAATGTATCAAATAGATATCGCAAAATTTTAAGTGATGTATCCTTCTTTCTTTCAGACACTTGCATTTTAGAAGATCCTTTATAGGTCTTGAAATATTGAAGGACACCCCTACCGGGCACTATAAAACATCCAGCAATGCTTCCAACCTCTTTTCATTCAGAGGAACATGGTCAATATCTGTTTCACTGATGATTGCTTTTTCCATAACATTCTTTATTTCCTGAAGTTCACTTACTCTTTCCTCAATTGAATCCTTTGTAATGAAGCGGTACACAGTTACCGGGTTTTCTTGCCCAATTCTGTAGCACCGGTCAATCGCCTGGTTTTCGACGGCTGGATTCCACCAGGGATCAAGCAGGAAAACATAGCTGGCCTCTGTGAGATTCAATCCAAGGCCACCCGTCTTGAGTGACATAAAAAATACACAAGGGTATCTGTATGCCTGAAAATTTTGTATCACTTCCTGTCTGTCAATTGTACTGCCATCAAGATAAAAGAACTTAATGCCGTTGGAAATAAAAGTGTTTTTCAAGATCTTCAGATGCTCGGTAAACTGTGAAAAAACGAGTATTTTGTGCCCCTCTGAAATGATATTTTCCGCAGTTTCCTGAATTATTTCATGCTTGCCACTGGTCATGGTGGATTTGTATTTACCAGGCAACGCAAGAGAAGGGTGACAGGCAATCTGCCTGAGACGTAAGAGCAGGGTGAGTATATGGATGGTCAATGATTTCTTTTCAGCTTTTTTATCATCGATCTCTCTTTTTCCGGTTAAAACCAACTCATCATATATATGTTTCTGATCACCGGATAATTCACAGAACAGGGTTATCTCAGTTTTTGGGGGCAACTCAGAGCACACCTGACTCTTTAATCGACGGAGTATGAAAGGTTTTATTTTTTCCCTCAACAGCCTATGATCTTCGGGATCCCTTCCATTATATCTTTGTTTGAACTGGTTAATGTCTTGAAAAAAACCCGGCATAAGGAAATCAAAATGACTCCAGAGGTCAACTGGGCTGTTCTCAACCGGAGTGCCTGAGAGTGAAAGTCTGTGTTCTGCATTTATCCTTTTTATTGCCTGGCTTACCTGAGCAGACGGATTCTTTATTGCCTGAGCCTCATCGAGGATAAGATAGCTCCATCTGATCTTATCAAAGATATCAAAATCAAGGCGCATAAGCGCATAGGATGTTATAACCAGATCATGGCCATTGGAATTGATTTCGTCCCGGTTTCTGCCTTTTCCCGTGTGAAGGATATAAGTAAGAGACGGAGTGAATTTTTTTATCTCTATTTCCCAATTGTATATAAGCGTTTTGGGTACAACCAGAAGGGTAGGTCCGGATTTGGTAGTTTGTTTGAGTCTTAAAATCAGGGTCAATACCTGTAAGGTCTTTCCAAGCCCCATGTCATCCGCCAGTATTCCACTGAATCCCAACTCATACATCGATGAGAGCCAGTAATAACCATATTTTTGGTAAGGGCGTAAAATGTCCTTTAAGGATTCCGGCACAGGATATGCCTTTAGCTTTTCCATATCCTTCTCAAAGGTGAGCAAATTTTTAAATCGTTCATCGACATGGATATCATTATCGACCTGAAATATTTCTGAAACATCCTGGAAATGAAAATCCTTGATAACTATCTCATCCTCTTTCATAAACCCGTTTTCAAAGAGTCGATGTAAGTCCATTTTCAAGGGTGATGATATATACCCATAGGAGCCGTCAGAGATGGAAAAGTACTGCTGATTGTTTACGAAGGCCTTGAAGATGCTAGTCAGATCAGCCTTTCGTTCGTTGCAACTGATAATCCCCTGGATATGGATAAGATGATCTTCGACACGGACTCGCCAACCATGCTTTATATCAGTTCTGAAAGGTTTGCGCTCTATCTGGAGCTTGAAGCCCTTTTCATTCAGTTCCAATAATATGCGGTCAAGATTTGATGCAGGAAATAACCAATCACCGTTTTTGGATGGACGGTACCGGCCACCAGCTTGTTTTAGGTATTCAATATATTTGTCTTCCAAGGAACTGTTTCTTTGAATCTCAAATCCGTTTGCCAGGTCAAAAAACACCTTTCGGGTGTCATCACGCTTCACAGACAACTGATCAGTGTACTGAAACGTCAGGTTTGCATATTTCAGTGAGGAAACAAAATCTAAAACAGGCTGGAAATCGTCTTTTTTAGAGAAGTTCTTGCCCTTAAACCGCAAGATTATCTTATCTCCAAACACTGAAAGGCTTTTCTGCAAATTATCGAAGTCTTTGAATGGAATTTTGCGATCTAGTGGCAGGGACTGGAAAAAGGTTTGTGGGATATCGGGGTGAATGGCAAGTATTCTGTCTTTATATACGGCGATTACCTGTTTTGATCTTAAAGTGTAGTCGAATTGCGCGTATTCGACTTCCTGCAGGTACACGTCAACGGTGTAACCATCATTACCATGCTGAAAGATTATTTCAGGCTGGACATTTGAAATATAGCGAAACTCAAGGATATTTCCTTCTTTATCACATAATCCCTTGTTTCTTTTTGTCACTTCAACAAATTCTTTAAGGTCATAGGGAGATACCCGGAGAACGGTATATTCATCTTGCTCGGAAGCGAAACGGCCTTCAACCTTTCGAAACTCCATCTCACTCTCAAGAACTTTTTTAAAAAGGAAGTAGTCCGTCACCCCGTCCATGATTTTCTTGAGATCAGACCCAAAGTAAACTATGTTAGGTCCCTTTTTGATCCATTTGTACCCCACCCGTTGACGTTCACTAACCCGAACCGTGAACTGACGATTCTTCTTGGATCTTAATGGGTCATATTCAAAGACGATCTTTTGCATGTTTTACGTTACGGTCCTGAAGAAAAAGGAACCAATTTACCAGCCAATATTTTTCTTTTCATGCTTTATTCTCATATACACAGTCCCAGAAAAGGCTCACCAGACTATGGAGCTCCGGACCCAGACAGATCAAATGTAGGCGGTTTAACTGTTATTAGGTGTCCATCTTTGAACCGAATTTCAGGCATATCTACACCTGACTTTCTTAGGAGAAAAAATAATTTCAAGTGTCTTTTCATGGCGCTCCTCCAGCATTATCAACGCGAATATCTAACCGCAACGCATTTTCTTCAACGAAGCGCACGTTTACCGGGCAACACTCGTGATAGACAACATATCCAAAAAGCTGGTTATCGGAATCATTTATCTCTAATACGCTGATAACACTGCCCCATCCATATGGAGCCGGTTCCATCCTGAAATCACCGTCACCCGTCGTATTTTCCTTCACAACCTCTGTCCACATTTGCTGATCTTTAACCTTAACGAGATTCCCGTTGTGTTCAACCAATATTTGCCTATTGTCATTTTTCGTATCAAAAATGACGATGGATATCTCCGGCGGTGGGTACCAACCAGCGTAGTACAGCCAAATGTCGTAGTCTGACCAGTTATCGATCAGTTTTTGTTGGGTAACCTTTGATTCGCTTTCCGATTGGGTTTTCAGTTTCCCTTTGGTTCCAGAGCATCCCATGACCAAAGCAATTATTAGGATTGCTATAACAGTAAATCTTTTGCTGTTCATCGCTTTTTCTCCTAAAGATCTATTTAAAACTAATGTACCCTCCGGTCCACACTAGGACTGTGAAATAATCGCACCGTATTTTCATCGATTATCTGTGCGCTGACCAACTCATTTTGGTGTTGGGTAAAAAAGCCATACAACTGGCTATCGGAAACCCAAATCTCTCGGATTTCATTCCCCCATACCTGATTGATATAGCCTTTCGGCAGCTTTTTGGTGCCATTGACTAATTGGGTCAAGGTTTCCTGATCTTCAACTGTACTCCACCAATAGTTACCGACTATTATCTTTTTATCGTCGTTTTTGGGATCAAAAATGATGACTAGATTATTATACCTGATGTTGTAGTCCGACCAGTTATCGATCAGTTCCTGTTTAGTGATATTGGATTCGCTCATTTTCAGTGGTTTTAAATTCGCATAGTTTCCTGAGCAACCGAGTACAAAAAAAGAAATTAAAACTGCTATTCCAGCTAATTTGGTTATGTTCATGGCTTTCTCCTTTCATTCAGACGGATATATTTCAGCAAGTTCTTTGTAAGACTCGAAATTTGAATCTAGTTTGGGGAAGAGAAAACAGAAATGAAAATGACAAATCTACATTGCCGGCCCTGAGCCCCCGCTAACACGCCAAGCCAATTTCAAGGTATTTCTATCGATCTGTCTTGCATACACCCAATCTCTGAGTTTCTGATGGACGATTAATCCGTACTGCTGGTTGTCGGAACCCCATATCTCCCGAACTCCGGTAGCCTCCCGGCTTCGGGTCGGGGTCCTGACACCCCCGGTCATCTTGAAATGGCCATCATGTGTCGTATATGCTTTTGCAAAATCGGACCATGTTCTCTGATCTTTTATGGTGCCCCAATACTTGTCAACCACTATTTTCCGATTGTCATTTTTCGGATCAAAAATGATGACGCCCAATCCAGCGGAACTTCTGTTGTGATAAAAAATATTGTAGTCCGACCAGTTTTCGATCAGTTCCTGATGAGTTTTATTTGTCTCGTTTCCCGGCGAAGTTTCCAAATGCTGATAGCCTCCCGAACATCCCATCTTTAAAACAAATATGAGAAGTACCATCACAGCCAATCTTAAAAATTTCATAATTTCTTCCTTAAAAAACCAGAGCCCCGCTATCATAAAGGCTGAGGCTTTTTACAGTTTCAGATCTCCGGGACTGCACGCAGAGGACCATAGGATATTCGGATAGTGCTATCATCGATCAACTCTACTCTTTCCAATCTCACCGCATTTGTTTGATAGACTACATAGCCATAAAGTTGGTTATCGGTGCCCCATATTTCCTGAACCACTGTTGTATATTGAGGACGACCCCATTTGGGCCAGACCAAAATGAACTCGCCGTCGCCAGCCGTGTTTTCCTTCACTATCTTTGTCCACAATTCCTGATCATTAACCTTACTGAAATTGCCTGGAGCTAATATTTTGATATGATCATTTCTCTTATCAAATATGATGATGGTTATGGGAAGCGGTTTATATTTGTTCACCGGATGATAATGAAACCATATATGGTAGTCTGAATTGTTCTGGATCAATTGCTCCAAATACATATATTGATTCACCGGAAACTGCTGCCGCCACGCCACTCGCCTATCAGGGTGTATAAAAAGATAGTATTTTTATCGACCAACTTTATCCTATCCAATCCAGCTGCATACTCCTGATAGATGATAAATCCATAAAGCTGGTTGTCGGGACCCCATATCTCTTGGACGCCTGTATACTCGGTTTCCTGCGACGAGCCCCACAACAGGACGAACTCGCCATCAATTGTCGTATGTTCCTTTACAACCTCCGTCCACATTTCCTGATCTTTAACTTTAACAATGCTCCTGTTGTCTTCAACCAATATTTTTTTACCATCATTTTTCGCATCAAAAATGGTGGTGATCAATCGAGGCGGATCGTATGCCGTGTAATATCCAAGCCAGATGTCGTAGTCCGACCAATTGTCGATCAACTCTCGTTTGGTTGCTTTTGACTCGTTTCCTGTTTTCCTTTTAAATTTCCCGTAGTTTCCCGCGCATCCAGTAGCAAGAAGGAGGAATATGAGAATTAGGCTGAAGAATTTTATAGTGTGCATCATTCGACCTCTTTTTGATGATCTGAAGCAGGAATGATTATTCAGTCATGGATATTTACATAGCCAATACAAGGATACGACACGGCTCCTTTCAGGATTCAAGTTTGCGGCCGTGGGCTTCAATCAGATTCCAGAGTGTGTTTGTCGCGGTTGCAAAGTGTTTGCAATGCTGCATTATCTATGATCCACTCCTCTCACCACAATTGACGGTCCAAATCTGACAATTTGACGATTTTCATTTATATCGACTGACGACGGTCGAGCTGCGGAATACCAAACTCCTACGTAATTGCCTGTCTTGTCCAAAATTCTGAATCCCCATGGTTCGAAGGCATTGCCCGCGCCCTGAAGAGAAACGATATCTATCAATCTGCGGTAATCGCCCGATTCAGTGTCGATTTGAGGATACATTGTTAAATTCAGCTCGTAGGTTTCCTCGATCCCGACTATGGCTCGAGGCGTGCTGCTTTCCCCCCAGTAGTAGTATTTATGGTTCGGCAAAATCTGGTAGCTTTCAAAAGAGCGTTTTACTTCTTTGTCGGACTCCAACCTGCCAAAATGTGACGTCGAACACCCACTCAGGGCGAAGAAAATCACTGAAAATAAAATGACGGAAACTGTAATATTGTTATTTTTTGCCAACGATATCCCCCTTTCGTTTGTAATGACCACCGCAATATCCAGTGGACATAATTTCTAAAGTTGCAGGAACGCGGTTTTAACTTATATGTTAGATAGCGGCATTACACGCCTTGAAATACATGAACCGTGTGTTCGTCAACCACCCTTACATCATAAATGCTTGGCGTCCAAGACCTCTGCACCCCAGGATCCCAAGAACAATACATATATCCGAATAGCCGTTTATCTGGCCCCTCAATAATCATGACTTCATGTTGATCCCAGTGTGCCTGAATTACACTGATCGTTTCAGATAAGGTCTGCTGATCTTCAATTTTGTGCCAACCATCGCCAACTAGCCTTGTTTCATTGTTTTTAGGATCAAACATGATGTTTTTAGGTAAGCTGAACGATGGTTTACCATAATATATGTGATAAGCCTCCCAGTTCTCCAACAACTCCGCAAATGTCATCTTGTTATCAGCAGCGGTTTGCCTCTTTACTATTCCATAGTCTCCGGAACATCCCATGATAAACGCGAATCCAATGACCAATAAACAAATGAATTTCAAGGTTCTCATATTTAGGCTCCTCCCTAAAATTTAGGTTGATCATTATAGTTTGCATCTATGACCGTCTTGTCAAAGTGACCTAAAATAGGATTATCAATCAGAGTCAACCCATAGTTGCATAAAATTTTGAAATCAAACTTATCTGCTGCAATGGAAACCGTTGCCGACACTGACTGATCCTGGATTCTGGTTTCTGGATACTGGATGACAGTGGAATTCACCGATTGTGTATTGGAGGTTATCGAGCATC
>Ga0209146_1000235_pt1 | contig 17536 bp, 7 predicted proteins | sample WorMetLIZAISLAND_2_FD_187402 | JGI IMG/M metagenome (GOLD analysis project Ga0209146, IMG submission 187402) | Marine gutless worms symbiont microbial communities from Max Planck institute for Marine Microbiology, Germany - Olavius geniculatus... | ecosystem: Host-associated > Annelida >...
ATATCTTCGCTATTCAATATAGCATTACGTAAGTAAACCACTCTGCAAATTTGCATAACTACAACAAATAACATCTGATTTTGTCAAAATTGTACATCAACTGTGCATCATTTATTGGCTATCAAAATGCCATATGTCAATTAAATATGCCCATGCAAACAATAGCCACAGCGACTTTTGTGAGGTCACCCCACAACTTGAATTGTCCAATATTGAGCAACCGCACGGACGTAGGCCTAACTGTCAAACTACTCGTGTGTTAGTGCAAATCGCACACACCTAAAGTTTGTGTTCAAAGTGTCCACTGCATTCCTGGATGCAAGCTCGAAAACACGATCTTCTGCATAAAATACCATCTTGGTATTGTTTGCATTATTGTTTACGTTGATTGCGTAAACACACGTCGCTTTTGATCAAGCAACTGCAGTATATAACGCCATATTAGTAACGGAGACATTCAACAATTAATAACTCCGCTAAGAAATGATATTTTTCAACGAAATTTGGTGGTCGTTTCAGCAATTTATTGTCGATTAAGTGTACAGAATTTTATCCAGATTTGTTCAGATTTGACATTTTTATTGTACATTGTCTAAGGGTTTACTTTTTTACCAGACACAGTGTAGTAATAGTTGTGATGTACTAATATTTGTGTATGCTGTTTGCTGACTGCTGGTAATGTTTCTACTACGTTGTGTGTTAACATTAGTTCTTCCTGCCTCTTTTGTGTGTCCACATCTCTATCCAGTACAACAATGACGGTCGTCCGTCAGGCGATGCTGACGTTGACTTCGCCAGTCACGAGGAGGCTCAGGATGCTATGAGACGCAACAGAGCTCTGATGCGTGAGTTCTGCTGTCACAGCTTGTTACACTTATGACGTGTGGCCCCTGATTCTAATTACTAGTCAATTGGTAATAGTTATCTTATACTTATCTTCATTCTTGCTGCCTGGAAGACTCTAGTTTCAGGAACCGTAAAGCTTTTTCATAAATTTGAAAGGGGTCACCCCGAATGAGGGCGCTAAAAGAGAGGGGGTGGGCAAAATTTGCGATTTTTGGCCACTAAGTCGCTGTATCTCAGTAACGGTGCGAGATAGGGCCTAGGTTATTATTAGTCGCTAATAGGAAGTCGTACTCTGGCTTCTGATTGGCGCTGAATTCAATGACCTTGAATCTCAAGGGCTGTGACATAAGTCTATATCATTTACAAGGTGACTCCATGGAACCATCGTTATGCGATCCAGATAGAGAATTTGGTATTTGCATATTAGCTTAGCGTGAACACCTTAATTGCAGATAAACTACTGAACTGGAACTGCTATAGGCTTTCGTGCGTCTCATGAGCATTAGCTCAAATTTCTTGTTAGTGTCATAAACACATGCGGAAGATAGGACATGGTTAAATATTCTGAAATAAAACATCCTTTTGCATAGGATTTATTTCACATGTGGCCATTACCTGGCTTTTACTTGCGTTCAAGATGCTATACATTTGTGAATTAACTAGCATTCCCACCGATTATTGACCGATTTTCAAAATTTTTTTACTGGCACACTCCGCAGACAATTTGCAATATCCTATATATCCCACCATGTGGTAAATGTGTGTCTACACTACCTTGTGAAATATAAATGTAAGCAAAAACTAATGATAATAACAAAAATTTTAGGTAAATGAAAAAACACTTCAAACCGTTATAGCAAATTGTCTGCAGTGTGCCGGTGAAAGAATTGTGAAAATCAATCAATTATTGGTGAAGATATGGACAAAAGTAAAGTGCCACTTTTTTATGGCCCACCCTGTATAGTACTTATATTTGAGACAGGTCTTACCGTAGTGAATTGGTTGTCATGCGGTTGCAGAGAAGCGCTACATTGAACTGTTTCTCAAGTCGTCACCATCTGGCAGATCCGGCAGCTTCAGAGGTGAGTGAGCCAAAGCCTTCTTAACTCATTGCATTCTCTAGTTAGCAATGAAACTGTTTCTGCTGCAGCAATATGCCGCTTTCAGTTTTTCTTTAGTTGGCCTTCTTTGCCAGAGCTACTACTCCAGTTTAGGCCTGTCTGCAGAAGTTATATTCTGGAACTTGAATTTGTGGCTTCTGGGAAATAGTAATGGCAATTCAGCTGCTGCTCTATGTTGAGTTAGTCGTGCAGATCAGGTGGGGCCAAAAAGTTGATGGGTTATCATGTCCTGGCTGGCTGAGTGTGAAAATCAAGTTGATTGAGCATGACAAAATAACCTGGGGCAGCACATGTTCATTGACCGCCTGGTAGTGGCTCTGTGGATGTTTCAGTAGATTTCTTTGAGGTTGGAGATGCTCTTAGCACTTTGCTTACCGACTGTAGTACATCTAGGTGTCATGTGCTTTGGCCACTTTATTGGTATTTTTGCATTTAATTTTTGCATCAATTGCAGACGTTTGATCATCAATCGTCGTAATGACTTATTAACAGATTTTAGGCTTGGTTGATTTTGAGCTTTGTTTTTTAGTTTTTACGTGCGAGAGCTAGCTAGCTATAGCATGTATTAGCTGTGATAATTCTGTCTGTCCGTCACGACCCAGTACCGTTTCAAGACCAGTTGAGATAGAGACTTCGGGGTTCAGCATATGATAGCTTAGTGTTTCTAGTATTATGTGACAATTTCATGCTGCTGGGTGAAAGTGGTCCCCACAAATGAGGGGCGAAAGAGGGGCACCCTTCCTAAAAAGACGTTATTCTACTGCTATTGCATTCGCACGGTGCACCGTGCAACTAAGTCATTATGCTGTCGGCGATGTATAGCCTATACATGGCAGTAAATAAAATGTCGAACTTGAGCAATTTTGAGCATCTGCAGACTGTTTTACTATCCGTAGTCTATGCTAGAATTAAGACTTTCTCCTCAATCGCCAGTAGATATTATGATGACAAAATTATAAATGTTAAGACACCACATTTTTGCCGTACATGAGGCAATTAATTGCTAAAAAGATGTTGTTTTGCAGCTACTGGCTTGCCTAGCATGAAAATGATTGCAGATAGGCACAGACATGCTGCTTATAACAACAAGCACTGGCAACGACCTTTTTAGAAATGTCAATATCGATGACGTTGAATGACCATTACCCCCAAAATAGTAGGTTTTAGTGAATTTTTTGCGCGATTTTGGGCTGCGACACGCATTTCAAGAGTGAATTGTGCCAAAATTGCTGAATATAGACCAAGACAACCTGCGTATTAAATTTTCAGCATGGAATGTAGATTTCAGCAGTCCAAGTCCAGACCCTTTAGATTCAAGGAGGCCTGTGCACGTGGGTGTCAAAGAGCAGTACCCCTCTAAAAAGTGGTTTTAAATTTATCCTCTGTTGGCTCAAGTGTCAACATCGATGACCTTTAATGACCTTGAGCCCTAAAAATATTCATTTTAGGTAATTTTCTTGCCATTTTTGGTTGCAAAAGAGTGAAGTGCGATGAAGTGGATGGAGATAGACCAAGATTACCTGTGAACTGGAACTGTCATAGGCTCCTGCACGTTTCATGAGCATCAGCTCAGATTTCTTGTTGTATCTAACTTGTGTTACCATGTATGATACTATGATCACTTTATTTTCTCAGTGTGTCCTCTGGTTCACTGTATTGCTGTATCTTGCTTTTGTGCGAAATAAAGTATAACATATCATAATAATAAAGATCTGTTTGTGTTGCAGGAAACAGTTTCGGCAACGGTTGCATGTATGCGCCGGGACCTAACTACACGGCATTCTAAGGCTTGCAGCGCAGCGCCCGCATGGCGTCATTTGGCTCCGCCCGCTGCCACTGGTGCATCTTTTAATGAACAGTCGCGTTCTTCTTTCCCATTTGTTCACTTGATTGCCGCTCCTCTTTTCACTTCCACCATAATGAACACTGTGCGCCATATTGTACCCTGTTATTAATCCAGTTTACACCAAACAGTTTTGATCTGACAAGTGCTGCTTTGTTATTGTTTCATTAGTTGACGTTGTTAATGGCTTTATCAGTAAATCAAATCCGACATGGACTTGCCTGGTTTATAATCACATTTTGCTAATTTTGATGTCGACATTATTGCCGCAATATTAAATGATTAATATATGTGATCTCAGATGGCACAAATATCGCCATTATGTATTTGGAAACCTCACAGAAGTGTGTGCCCTCCCCTGAGGATGGTATTGGACCCCCCATGAATGACTGGGCATATATGTCATGCTTTTTGCTCTTAAGTACGTGTAACTTGAACTAGCTGTTGGCTAAATATCAATGCCATTTTCACTGGATGCACCGATGCAATATCATTACTTAGAATTATGCATTGTATGTAGCTGATATTGCTGTTGGCTAAGCTAGATTGCATATCTGCTACAGGCTTACGAGTCTGACTATCATTAAATCATGCCTAGTCGCAAACAGTCTCAATCTCAAGATCGAGATTCTGTTTCTTGCCTGTTATCATGATAGTGAGCATGCAGTTGCACTGGCCATATGATATAATCATATATGGCCATATGATTTTGCCCGTCACTAATTGTTCAGTTTAAAACGGAGTCAATTGGCTACACTTTTTGAACTTTAACCATAAGCACGCAGCAGTTTAGACATATGCTTTCAGGTCTTTAGACAGTATCACATGTGCATGGTTTTTTTTGTGTTGAAATTTTACTTACTTTCATAGTTGGTGTTAGATGTTAAATGTTATTGTATGGATATGGTTGATTAACTATTTACAGCATTTTCTGTCAGTGTATCTGAATAACAGTATTACCTAGTTGTGACGTGGTAGCACGCTGATAGGATCGATACATTTTCATTGTGTGACATCTGTCAAAATTATTGCATGTGTAAACTTTTGTTACATCTGCCACATTTTGGGGTGCAGTATTGAAATTTAAGATTAATATATCAGTCATAGAACTCTGTGGCTTAATGACTGCATGACATTGAATACTTTTGTTGATGCTAATGGTGTTAATGATTAGGAGAGCCAATCATTGATGAGGCTAATATTTGCAGAAACGGTTTCTGAAGATATCATTAATTGTTAGCTTTTATATCTCAGCTTTGAGCCCTTGTCGTATGATATGCTATCTGAAGCTGTCTTTTTACCGTATCATTTGTCGCGCTGAGAACTGATGTAAGTAATCCATCTTGTGGCTGTCGTGATTTAAAACTTTGTGATGTGCCAGGTTTTTAATTTTGCATCTGCCAGTGTTGGGTGGAGTTTCTGTTTTTTTTCCGGCCTGGGTTGCCGTGGTGTGTTGCTGTCTGTATTTGTGCTTAGCAATCTTTATTTGTAGTGGTATGGTAGATGATTGGCGGCCGGCAGCATTGTACGGTGGTGGTATGATGTAATGGGTATTTGGTTTGAAGTGGGTCTGAGTCTTTTCAGTTTTATGTCATTTATACCACAGACATTTGGATTTTATGCCATTTCTATTGTTGTTTTACATCGACTCACATTTATATGATCCGAATGAGTGAAATAATTAACATAATTGAGCCTACGAAAAATGCACGTTGTTCCAATATGAAAATAATCTGTCCTGGCAAAATACTGATGGCTGTATGTCCTTTAGTTCTGTTATTAATAAGAACATGAAGTTCTGCATGCATTGTGTTAAAGTTGTGCTGGAATTATATTACCTTTTCGTGACATATTATGCATTTCATGTTTAAAGCAGTTCGGTGTGTTGAATAACGCCCAATCGAGGACAGGTTGTCTTTACTGACAGTTCTAATATATTGTTGCCTGTTTGCTTTGCAGCTGTCAAACTGTGCGGTGATGGATCAGTGTGACATTAATCCGTAATTTTTAGTGTTTACTTTCCTGTGTGATTATAAGAGACAGACTTGCATCGTCGTAAGCTATTTCATTTTTGCGTCTGTTGAACTTCCGATGTTTTTTTGAAGTGTTAAGATTTATTTGATGCAGAATAAAACTGTACCCAGTTTCTGTTTTTCCCCCAGTTACTCCAATTTTTGGCTAGTTCCTAAAACTGAAATTTTTGCAATGATTGTATCTAGTGTACACTACATTACATTTAAGGTCTTATTTTATTATTAAATAGCTGTACAGGAGACTCCACTATAGTAAAGCCTGATATTCTGCAGGCCAAGTGGCCTTTACTTGCTGAAGCTAACAATATTAAAGCACTGCTAGTTGTGTATAATTATGTTGACTTTGAGTATTAAACATTTAGCAGCATTACTATCCATCCCAGACTCCGAGTGAGTATTTTTTGTTATTTTTAACAGAGTTTCCAGTAGCATGCATTCTCATCATTTTTGCAGTTGCTTTTCTTTTTGCATCTTTCTGGTGACACTTTTGTGGTGGTTTGATTTACTAGTATCGGTTTTCTTAACGTGCAAGATGTCAAGATGAATCGAGTGGCAGCAGAAGCATTCGTGTGTTATTATTTGTTTTCATATGGGGTTCTATGTGTCATATGGGCCAATGTGAAGAATAATAAAGCAAATACTGTTGCAGTCACAACAAGTAATTTGAGCAAAGCTCGTGAGACGTGCGACAGCCTGGCAGTTCCTGTTCTCAGGTTGTCTTTGTCTATCTCTATACTTCGTTGCAATTCACTCTTGAAATCTGTGCCGTGGCCAAAAATTGCAAAGAAACACTAAAAGCCCCTATTTTCCGGGTTCAAGGTCATCGATGTTGACACCACTGAAAAGCTTGTCACTACCTTGTCAAGTTGTATTGTCAATAGTCTATAGTTACAATAGTCTGTGCCTATCTGCAACTGTTTTGATGTTACACGAACACGAGCCAATAGCGGTAAAATAACCACTTATTGGGGGTCGCCGTTTCTGACGCCCGCCTCCACAGGCCTTCTTGTACCTAGGGGTTATTGCATTGCTAAAGTCTACGTTTAATGCTGAAATGTTTAATGCTGAAAATTTCATACACAGGTTGTTTTGGTCTATCTCCAGCTATTTCGTCGCAGTTCACTGTTGAAATGTGCACTCCATCCAAAAATTGCGAAAAAATTCACCCAAACTTTTTTGGGGGTTCAAGGTCATCGATGTTGACAAATCTAAAAAGCCCGTCACCAGTGCTTGTTATGATATGCAGCTAGTCTACGCCTATCTGCAACCGTTTTCACACTATAAGAGCCAATAGCGGCAAAATAACGTTTTTTCGTGGAGGATACCCTCTTTGACGCCCTCTTTCGAAGGGAACCCCTTCTCCCAGCGCCACGAAATTTTGTCACTAAAAACAGTCCGTGGGGCAGCCTACGTCCGTGAGGCAGCCCACAGTGAAAATTTCGTGATACTAGCTTGCACCGTTTTGATATTGCTCAAAGTTGTGAAGGATGGATGGACAGACAGGCATCTCAATGATGACTAGGACGCGCGAAGCATTACATGTTGTCGCGCATAAAAATTGGCAGTACACATCTGACAAATATAGTCAGATTCCTGCCAGTTGTTTTGTTGAATTTTGTGACGGCATAAGATTTTTTGTGCCAGGGTGTCATTCGATCTGCTCCACCCCAGCAAATACAGCTGCCGTACAGCTGCTTAATGCAAATACAGCTGCTTAAACATCAGTGAGCTGTGTCATTGGGTTTTTGGTGGAATAAACAGAACAAATCTTTTGAACAAATTTGTGTCAGTTGGGATGTTAAACCCTACTCACTCACTCTTCAACAAATTATGACATGGGGCATTCAGAAAGTTTTTGGACTGATATAGATGGACATTTTGAATGTTGCCGACATTGTGTCACTGGTTACTGCCATCCTTCACTGCAGTATTGCACAACTTATAATTGGGCTATAAATTTTGTCCAGCTTTTTTCTGTTGCTAGGTTAAGCAAGCAGCGCTAGCATAGAGAACAACGAAGTGCAAGCAGCGCCATTTTTTTGTGATGTAAAGAAGACATCAGGGGAGTCTGCTCCTGCTTATTCTACAGTTGCAAAATGGCGTGCTGAATTTAAACTAGGGAGATTGATGTGTGATGACTTGCGCCAATGTGGACGGCCAACGAAGAAACTGTTGAAATAGTTAACAAGCTTGGTATAAGTGAATGATGACTGCCGGTTTATTTCATCGCTGAGTCTGTTGGCATCTCTACTGGTAGCACACATTCGATCTCAACGAAAACTTTGTTGATGAAAAGGTGTCTGCACGATGGGTGCTACAAATATTTTCTGACGTTCAAAGTACAGACGACCATGGGAATGAGATTCCCAGTGGGAATGGGAATTGATGACAAAATTGGGAATAGGAATGGGAAACAACCTGCATGGGAATGGCCCTTATTCCCATGGGAATCAATTCCCATCGGCGACTGGTTTTGATGACAATTTTGTTCTGCATAGAAAATAACAGTTAGTCAAAGTAGAGTGCCATTGGGCATATTTTCTTTAGTTTGTGGTGTTCAGTAATGCAGTAAAGCATGATTCTGGCTGTCATGATCAGTTTTAGACTCAACGACAATCAGTGCACAGTCTTCGATAGGCCAAAATTGTTTATGCCACAACCATTGTTCGGGAATGGGAATGGGAATTGACTGGATGGGAATGGGAGGGAATTGGAATGCAAAAAGCCATTGCCGGTCATCTCTAGTTCAAAGGCAAATCGATCTGACATTAATGAGCCCCTTCCGTTTGTTCAACAAACATTCCGACAACATTATTTTACTATTTTTAACTTTAGACGAAACCTAAATTAATCACTTTAATCCTGGAACTAAGTGCAATGTATGGCCTATAAACATGTCTTTTTCACCTCCCAGAAAGTGTCGCATTTTCGCGTTGGCTAGCAAAGGTATGATGACTGTATTCTGGGATGCTGAGAGAAATGTACTGACTGACTATCTTGAATATGGCAGCACATTCACAGAAACCTACTATGTTGATTTGATGGAAACAGCTCAAGTGGCACTGAAGGAGAGAAACGAAAGTTGAGTCGCGTGATACTGTTCCAGCGAGACAACGCACCTGCTCACACGTCATTTAAAGGATTGGCTGCTATCCAAAAAGCCGAATTTAAAGAACTTTCTCACCCACTGTATTCACAAGACTTAGCCCTGAGTAACTATTATTTGTTTTCAGAATTGAAAGAATTCCTGCAAAAACACAAATTTGCTGATGATAAGATAGTAAGATGATAAGATAGCTACGCTACAAATTGCTGGCTAAAGGACCAAGATTAATAACTTCGCTACAATGGTATCTGAGCTTTGAACGAATGCTGGTCCAAGTGCATTTCAGTTGCATAGGACTGTTGAAAAGTAACGAAATATGATCCAAATACCTCTCGCCTAAGTATGTCGATCTACGAATGACCCTCGTATTCCGTACCAAACTGAGTACAGGACTACATTATGACATTTAGACCTATCATTTGGAGCAGACCATGCAGGGCAGCTCTCTTCCACTAATGTACTTGGAGCAAGGCAGCGTTCCACACTGAACTTCAACGGGGTAGACGATCGACTGGTCATGGTGTGATCCGCCGTCGGCTGCAATCTCCGGAGACTCATCCCAGCACAGGTAGGTCGATCGTTTTCTCTCTCCATGTGTGGATCCGTGCGTTTCAGACATGAGGTATCCGCCGTACTCTGCAGTCCAACCGGCTGGGCACTCTGTCATCGCTGGAATCATGGCCACCGTGGACCGGTCTTCCACGTAGCAGAACGCACATGGAGCCGGCTGCTTCAGCAGATCGACCCCATTTGTGTTGTCCGTGTGGAACGGGCTGTTGATCCAGTGCCGATGGTAGTACAGTCCGTATTCCACGCCCTGGATGAAGCCGGTGGACCTGTGCTCGTGAGTTCCGTCGAAGTACGTCTTGTACTGCGGCTCTTCGGGCAGACACAGGAAGTTGCTTCCGTCGCCACTTTCGTTCCACACTGGCCCCGCAGCGTAACCTTTGAACAGCAGCAACAGTACAGAGCAGTTAAATATTAAACATGTGGCTTAATAAATTATAGGGATATGTATGGTGTGATCGTCTGTCTTTTGTCTGTATGTGTTGTGGCTAAACGGTACATCGTACGGGGTTGGCGATGGCACCGTTTGATAGGGCGATGATGAGCTGTTAATAGTACCATGTCTATCTGCAGTGATTTGGCCGCAATTTTGAATGCAATGTTTCTGCCTGCAGCCATCACTAACGTGCATCAAATTACCGTATCATATTTTAGCGTTGACTGTAGCGTTCGATATAGCAACGTCACAATACCGTGTATGTCACTCTATAGTCACTCTTGGAAATCTTTCTTTCCGCGACCAAAAGTTGGACATGCCCTTTGGTTATAGGCGGTGCGGTCGGTCCACCCTAGCGACTGTTGGGCTTCATATAGTTGTCACAATTACGTAAGTGGGTCTGAAAATCTCAGTTTAACTTTTAATTGAGCTTGGTTTTGGGATACGGTGTATATAGGAATTTGTCGATCTGTCCAATTCAACGTCAACAGTTTTCGTGATGACTATTGTCTGGCATATGGCACATATAAGCTATAAGACAGACAAACCTCTATAGACAAGTATCGCGTCGCCTTGTCGCGGGTGTCCCGTGTTCGTTGGGCAGCTTGGTCGTTCTCCACAGCTTGTTCTGCCCCAGCGCACGTAACTCGTGCCTGAGAACACGCACAGAGAATACTAAGTATTCCGAGCAAACAATGCCACCTGGCGGCTTGAAGACACTCTGAAAAGTATGGAAAGTGCAATAACCCGCATGTGCACTTACGTCATATTAATTTTTCGCCTTTTACCACGTAACCTAGCTGGATTAGCCGTTGTTCATGCCCCCTCCCTGCGTTGAATTAAGAGCTCGTGTGGGACAGACAGGCAGTGAGACGGACAGACCCCGTATTGCAGCCTATTCAGTATTTATTTATTACGGTAGTAGGCAGAACCACCGGACGCACACTACAATAAAGACATAATCAAGCATAATACTAAGTACTATGAAAAAATAATACAGCGTAGGATTGTTGCATGCACAAATCAGCACAATAAAACAGGCCTGTCATTATTATGTCAAGTTTATTACCGGCATCTGCATTGTCGACGGCCGCTAGCAGCGCTGCGGCGCTGCAGCAAACGAACAGAGCGAAATAGTTCATCTTCTCAGAGATCGTAGCAGTGCCAACGAAACGGTTGCAACAGTTTGTCGACCAGACGACGTTTTGCGGGCAGCTTATGTATGCTGTCGCGCAAACATTTTTCGTCGTTTAGACTGCAGCAGCTAGCCAAAGAACGAATTCCAGCAAAACAACATCTGGCACTTGATTCGCGACAATAGAAATCGACACTTCATTGTCCGGCGTTGTTTCGAATGCTGTCAAGTGCTCGATTCCTCCCATGATTCCTCCGCAATCACGAGTGAATGAACGCATCAGTCATTCAACCAGAGTCCTCCAGAAAACATCACTCCCGCGGCCCGAGTCTCGTGTGAATTGTAAACTAGTTAAAGCTCGATTACTGGTAGATTTTTACGCGCAACAGCAGATATGCTAACCCGTATTTGCCATCGTATAGGCGTCCGTCGGTCCGTCCGTCCGTTTGTCTGTCTGTCCGTCACTCTCGTGATCCGTATCAAAACGGTGCAAGCTAGGATCACGAAATCTTCACTGTGGGCTGTCCCAAGGTCTTTAGTTTGTCATGAAAAATTTTGTGCTTCTAGGTGAAGGGTTGAACGAGGGGGTCAAAGAGGGGTACCCTCTAAAAAGACGTAATTTTGGCACTATTGGCTCGTATAGCGTGAAAACGGTTGCAGATAGGTACAAACATGCTGCTTATCATAACAAGCACTGGTGACGGGCTTTTTAGAATTATCAACATCGATGACTTTCAACTACCTTAACACCCAAAATAGGGGGTTTAGTGAATTTTTCGCAATTTTTGGCTGCAAAGCACATATTGAGAGTTATTTGCAACGAAACGACTTTAAATAAATCAAGATGACATGCACATAAAATTTTCAGCATTAAGGCAAATTTTAACAGTCCACGTGCCGATTCCGTACGTTCAAGGAGGCCTGCGCACGCAAGCGTCAAAGAGGGGCACCCCTTTAAAACTGGTTATTTTACCGATATTGGCGCGTCAAACAGTTGCAGATAGGCGTAGACATGCTGCTTATCATAACAAGCACTGGTGACGAGCTGTTTAGCGGTATTGACATCGATGACCTTGAATAACCTTGAAACCCCAAGATAGGGAGTTTTAGTGTTTTTTGGCGATTTTCAGCTGCGGCGCACACTTCACGGTTGAATGGTGCAAAATGAAACAAAACGGCTGGAGATAGACCAAGACAATCTGCGAACGGGAACTGCTCAGGCTGTCGCGCGTTTAATGAGCTTTGCTCAAATTACTTGTTACTACAGCATTTACTATTGGCTGCTGTCCGGACATTGCTGCTTATGCTATAGCCATTGCCATAGTGAACAATAACTGACCACCACACAGGTGGCGCTGCAACCCTGCAGATACTGCAAAGTGCGTGACTTATTAGGCAGATAGATGATACTCACAGTCACTGCAGTGACGTATTCTACCGCTAGCACTTATCCCTCTTGGTGGGTATCACTGTCCAGACCTCTGCCAGTTTCCCATTCCGAGAACGCGATGTTGCGTAGGCTTTGAAGTTGACACGAACTGATATTCGTGTCTCTCATTCGCTTGCCTCCGGGGTCTCGTTTAGTTGGTCACAATGTAAGCCTATGACAGTTGTTTAGGAATTCTACTGCCAGGCATACGACAGAGATGACCAGTGACCACAGTTGCACTGCACCCCATGCGAGCACCGACTCCAAACCAACTCCCAATGTTTGCCGTTTCCCTCAGAGTACGTACGCTATTTCCCCAATTTACGTCCATCAGTCATCTAATATAGCTTACTTGTTATCGATCGATCGAGTGATCAGTTGATTGATTGGATCGATTGATTGGTTTTAGCTGACCGTACTTAAGTAACGGTCAAGCTATTGGCATGGGTGTCGTCCGACCGTCTATCTGTCCGTTCGTCAGTAACGGATGTACTGTAGCTAAATAACGGATAGAGCGTAGGGGAAAACTTTTTATACGAATGATTAGTCATGGGTGTTAAACTCAGGCATGCAAAAATTTCAGCCATCTACTCTAAAGGAAAATTTTCAAATTGTGGCTTGAATGAAGGCGTAGAAAAATGTTCGTTTTTCAACCGAAAACTGCCATATATTTCAGAAACGGTTAAAGATAGGCCTAGGTTACTAGTGGCGTACGCCCTGTCAATATTAGATGAAAATCATTCACCTTGGATGACTCTGAAGGCCATTACGCGCTATTATGGCTAAATGGTGCGAGATATGGTCTAGATTTCTATTAATCATTGATAGAAAGTCGCATATTGGCTTTTAAATAACACGAAAATTATCGACCTTGGATGACCTTGAAGATCGCTGACAACCAGTACTGTCGGCTATCCCAGCGATAGCTAGGCTTCTTGTAATGTTTTGTTCTGCTGCAATAAGCCTACTACTGTCACTATGAGCGATCTCGTCTTGCTAGTCCATGATTATGTCGTCACTTGCCCGAGCAGGCAATACAACTCTGACATTTGGATGAACAAAGATGGACAGAGTTGCTCGGATGCTACATTTACGACTTGAGGGCATAATTATCTTGTGAGTGGATGGATGTAGGGCGCAGATGGATTTATTTCCAACATTCAGCGCTTCCGTGATCCGACCGTGAGTACTGTGACTGAGTTTCATAAAAACTGTCCCCGCAGCCAGCCATGGCAGAGTGGCTAAAGCTCGTAAATCCGGCTGCGAAGTGCGAAGCTTGTCCACTCGTAGCAGACCCCGAGCGCTAATGACTTTTACTTGCTGGCGTCGACATTGTCACGTACCATGCAGAGACTCCTAGCTAGAATAAAGGTTTTATTGTCACGTACCAACTCACGCGAGACTTCTGCTGCAGTCTTCAGCCCGCAGAGTCGTGGGCTCGCCGCTGTCACGTGATGAAATAGTAATGACGTCACCCGGCCCGCGTGTGTATGACGTCAGAGCACGTGCCCGGCCCGCTTCCGGTCGTTTCCGTCAGTCTCCCGGATGTAGTAACAATCGGTATTAAGTTCGTAGGTCACCGCGCCTGACGTTCTTGATAAACTGCGAGTGACGACAAAGGTCAAATGTGTTTAACAGTGACTATTTGGGGAGAGGGGGCAACCTGCCATGGTCCCCTCGCTGATGGCACACTTTTGCTTGCTGAAACATCAAAATTTATGTATCAGTTTACGATCAGCTCCAAGTGTACCCCTGGCCTCTTCTTTAAATTTTAAATACGCCAGTCCTGCAAGTTTCTAAGCTCACTGTCCAGCAAGCATAATGGTATAGGCTTATGGCGAACCCTCGAACTATTAGCTATAGGCTACGTACAGTAAACACTGCACAATTTCGCAGAATAAGTCAAACGACCAAAACACCTGCAAAAAGTTTTTGGAAAGAATCATGGACAGCAGGTTTTACTTACAGCGGGTGGAAGACACTGGCATAGTAGCAGTTGGGCGATTAACTTAAGTTACGAACGAGCTGTCTCTGCAGGGCTGTTTGCAAACGATCAACTTATTCGAGCGTACAAAGTGAAAAAAAAATTAAAGAAAAAGGGACCTACAAATAAAGCTCATTAGCCACTGGAACGAAAGACCTGATACGCAATAGACGTACTTTAAAATCGATTTTACGCGCGAGAGCTAGCATACCTATAGCGCGTGTTAGCTACGGTAATTCTGTCTGTCCGTCTGTCTGTCCGTCCGTCAGAACCATGTACCATGGACCTTGATCCTCAAAATCAGCAGGTTTCGGTGAATTTTTTTCGATTTCAAAATGCTGTTTAATAAGCATTCTCTGGTGAGATAGAGATCTTCGGTTTTCACCATATGATAGCTTATTGTCTCTAGTGTTTCGCGACAAAATTTTATGCCGCTGAGTAAAGGGGATATTCTCGAACGAGGGGGCGAAAGAGGGGCACCCCTTTAAAAAGCGTTATTTTACCGCTATAGACTCGTCTAACGTGAAAAATGGTTGCAGATAGGCACAGACATGCTGCTTATCATAACAGGTACTGGCATCGAGCTTCTTAGAAATGTTAACATCGATGACCTTGAATGACCTTGCCCCCAAAATAGCGGGTTTTAGTAAATTTTTCACGATTTTGGGCTGCGAAAGCAGTTCAAGAGTGAATTGCGCCAAAATGGCTGGAAATAGACCAAAACAACCTGAGTATGAAATTTTCAGCATTGAATGTAGATTTTAGCAGTCCAAACCCGAACCCTCTACTTTCAAGGTCGGTTGCGCAAGCAGGTATCAAAAAGGGATACCCTTCTAAAAAGTGGTTATCCGTTGTTGGCTTGTCTAGCGTGAGAATAGTTGCAGATATGCACAGACATGCTGCTTATGATAACAAGCACTAGCGACGAGCTTCTTAGAAATGTGAACATCGATGACCTTAAATGACCTTGAACCCTAAAAATATTGGTTTTAGTGACTTTTTGGCGATTTTTGGCTGCAAAAGAGTGAATTGCGACGAAATGGATAGAGATAGACCAAGATTACTTCAAACAGGAACTGCTATAAGCTATCGCGCGTCTCATGAGCATTAGTTTAGATTTATTGTTTTTCATAGCAGACATTAGTCGATAGCAGTATAAACCGCATCAAGAATAGCACCGCCACCTAGCAGAGAATGCTTATTAAACAGCATTTTGAAATCGAAAAACAATTTATCGAAACCTGCTATTTTTGAGGATCAAGGTCGTTCAAGGTCATCAATCTTAATACCGCCGAATAGCTCGTCAGCATTGCTTGCTATGATGAGCAAGAACTCTGCCTGTTTGCAACCGTTCTCGCGCCGCCAGAAGAGTTAACAGCCATAAAATGACGATTATGTAGTGGGATATTTTTCTTTGACGTTCAAAAGGAATCCCTTGACTCAGCGGCACATAATTTTTTCACGAAGAACTGGAGACCCTACGCTATCATATGTCGAAAACCCAAAGTTTCTATCTAACTCGGGCTTGAATCAGTACTGGGTTGAGACAGACGGACGGACGGAGAGACGGACAGACAAACGCAGCGACAGAATTCCGGTATACGCGTTTTAGCACTATGTGCTGTCACGCGTAAAAACACGTTGTTCTTGTAAAAAAACTGGAACATTTATAAACGTTTACTGCAGCAATGAATTTTTTTATGCGTCAGACTAAAAGGACTAACTTCAGTAGCTTGCGGCAGTAGCAGCAATAGCAACCGCTACGAACAAACAGCTGCAGCGAGCAAGATTACGATGTGTTGGACAGATTGTTTGACGCCATTCTAGGAGCAAAGACCTAGTAATTATTAGGCGTAAAAGTACTGACGATGTTACTGTACTTTGCTGATGGGACTCCCTTGCTCCCGATTGCCTGCAATTTCTCAGTAGTAGGCTACATAGCAGGATTAGTGGGATACTGAGATAGGTGACTGTTGGCGGGTATACCGTTTTGGTATTTGACCAAGCCGCCCAGGCCAACTCAGCCTAGCCATCCTACGTGAGCAGGCAAAATGGCAACTGGTTACGGCCACAGCTATAGGGAAGAAACGGCGAGTTCTGGAAGGCCCCGCGACCAGTACAGCTGGCACACTGACATGGGCAATCAATCAATCAGTCAATCAAAACACATTTGTATAGCGCCACGTGTCGCGAACGAATCAGGGAGGGTGACGAAGCCTAAAATAAATGTTTACGTTTGCAATATGCAACGTCAAACAGTTCGGTTTTTAAGTAACGCTTGAAAGTACTGAGTAGTTCTGCAGATCTACAGTTATATGTCAGTGAGTTCCAAACAGAAGGAGCGCTAACGCTGAAAGCTTTCGCTGACAACGCTAGCGTCATCCTGGATACAGTAAGTTTAAATGAGGTAGTTTAAACGAACTTGACCATCGGTTGTTGGGTTGTGTATTAGCTTAATTAGATTTAATCCTCGCCGGCTCGAAACTCTGCAAAGGGCAGGGGGTGACTCCTATGCAACAGACCTTCGGTCTGAGCAGAAATATTTCTCAGTTGATGGATTTGGGTCCATCCTGCATGCACACGACGGATTATCTGTTCTTGGCCGGGAGTCCAGCTTAGCTTAAGTCATTCATCAGTTGGTCATCCAGGGACCACACACACGCAGACTGTGTCTAGGTGGTCGGTAGCCGGACCGGTCACTAGTGGTCATCGGAAACACCGGTACACAACGTCTACACAACTCATTTAGTAACCTTAGCCAATCAATCAATCCGTTCCGTTGCGTTTATTTGAGGGTAACAAGAAATTTGAGCTATTGCTCACGAGATGCCTATAGCAGTTCCGGTTCAGTAGTTTAGCTGAAAATTAAGACGTTCACACTAAGTTGATTTACAAATACCAAATTCTCTATCTGAATCGCATAACGATAGTTCCGTGGCGCCACCTTGTGAATGATTTCGACTTGTGTCGCAGCCCAAAATAGCCAAAAAATCCATAAACCCCCTATTTTGGCGTTCAAGGTCATTCAAGGTCATT
>Ga0209146_1000242_pt1 | contig 17199 bp, 8 predicted proteins | sample WorMetLIZAISLAND_2_FD_187402 | JGI IMG/M metagenome (GOLD analysis project Ga0209146, IMG submission 187402) | Marine gutless worms symbiont microbial communities from Max Planck institute for Marine Microbiology, Germany - Olavius geniculatus... | ecosystem: Host-associated > Annelida >...
TTATGAGGCTTTCCGGAATCCGGCTACGCAGAACCAAATCATGGGGACTCGAAGACATCGCCTTAAATTAATCCTTTAAATGGTAGATAGACCCGAAGATTTTTATACGAAGTATCAGATTTATCTTTTATGAGCACCTTGATGATTATGTGTCCGCGATAATCCTGATTTAAAACAGTCTCAACAGTATCCGAAAGCGCCGGGCCTTCGTTAAATGAAGGGATTAAAACGGTAACGACACCTAAATCTGCAATATGGTTACCTTCTGTTGCAGTTGCTTTTATCGATGAGAACCTGAGGATGATTAGGAGGTACAACGCACCATAGATAGAAAGTAGCAGGAATATAGTACTGACAATTGTTAGTAGAGTAGCTGTAAACATCTTCGTCGCATAATGAACTGTGGCAACAAATAACCTAAAGGGCACCTCTAATGATTGTATTGATCCACGCCTGCGGTATGAGCATCGGGCTCACGACATCAACAGCAACGGTTTGAAAGAGCTATACCGGCCCTTAGGGCACTACGACATAGATGCAGGAGGTGCTCGTTTATGAATGGGCGCAAGCAGAGCAGTGCAGCGGGAATTGTCGAGGGCAACGCAGGGGTTGTTTCCGGGGATGCCCGGAGTATATCTTCATGTATCCGTTATCAACTGCGATTCTCCTCGTGGTGTTATTCACTGCGCTGATTTTTCGGCTTGCCCTGTCGGACATTGTCTGCAATGCGCCTCAACCAACTGAGCTCACGAAAAAAGATAATGTGAAAGATAAATTTTTTGAGTCTAAACTTGACATTTTGCCTAATAGGTGACCCGATCAACCCTGTTGGCTGCTCCTCGCTCTTCATTCCAAAACATAGAGTGCATATTTCGATTTTCCTAAATTTTTATCGGGAACACTGTCGTCAATGTTTAATCCTGTGTGCTCTCGAATAAAATCCCAAGCTTGTTGTGCATTATCCATTGTTCCATCCCCTGGCTGAGATACTTCAACACCATCACGATAAACTTTGCGGACACAGGAACCGACAAGGGGATCAGCTATTCGGCAGAAAACAATACGATGAACATCCAGATCTCCAAGAATTGCTGGCATCGCATTTAATAGCCTACAACTTGGGTCTATCAAAATTGTCATTCCGGCGAAATTCCCGATCGCCATGCCGGCCTCAACCACATAATATGAGGTAGCTTCTGAGAACGACAGGTTGTCTTCTTGCTGAATCAAGATGTCTATCAAACCGATCTCATCAAAATCGATTAATGGCGGTTCGATTAGAATTAATTCAAAATTGGTGTTCATAGTTTCTCGCCAAGATAAGTTAGAAGGTGAGGACTAAACAGCTTTGAATTAACCCTCGGCGTTTTGAATATCGTCCAAGGCTTTCACTAAATCGTCAAACAGATCGAATCCTGCGCTTAAAATGATATATAATTCATCATAATTTTTGAATCGAGGTCGAGCATGTGGGTATTCTCGTGCCGCATTTTGTTCCTCAGTACTGAGATCTATGGCACAACCAGTATAAGGACTACCATTTGTATGTCCATCAATCGTAATATTGAGTATAAACTCAGCTTTATTCTGGGTGACAGATAGGTGCAATTGCTGATCACTGCGCCCTGGCCTCCAGATTTTAAAGAAGCTTTCAGATCTATAGTACTTCGTTTGGTAACCAAAATTCTCGATCTTTTGTTTCACAATTTTCGGATCCGCACGAAAAGGAAAATCTGGAAATTTGTTGAATTGACCTCTCAAACGCTCGAACCTGTCGAGGAAATTTATTGAAGTCAATGCTCTGAATAATTTGGGATATATGCTCATAGCTAGGGCCATTCTTCTGGTACAGGTTTGAGTATGATCTCGTATTTCTTGGCTATTTCAACGTATTGCTGATAGTTGGGTGACAACTCGTTAAAGTCGGGAATCTCAAGATACATCTTCCCCCGAAGAACCGTTCCTACCTGATCAGGTCCATACTTTTTGCTGGTAATCGGCGTTCCCGGTGCATATTTCTGGCGCATCTCTTTCAGGTATTTCTCATAGGTTTCAGGAGCGATGTTATCCAAATCGGTTGCCTTCCGGGAAACAATTTCTCCCATCTCAGGATCGTACGAATCGAGACGCTTGCCTCCAGCAACTTGCACCTGGTTATATTTATATTTCTCTCCAGCTATACTATCGAACTTATTCCCCCTTGCGATAGGAGAATCAAACATGATGTAGTCATATATTTTTTTCCAATCAGCTCGATCTCTGGCTTCCCCAAGCTCTCCTTTTCGGTCTTTTCTGACCAGATACGCCTGGTACTTCTCCTCATAATACGGATCCACGAAGGTTTTGTCGACATTAAAAGACTTTGATTCATACCCCAGTTCCCTTTTTATATCATCAAAATAACGTTGCGGTATGATGCCGGTTTTTTCAATACTCTCCCCGATCTTGCCAAGAATCTTACCAACCGGTACCATCGATAATGCGGCTTCGGTCGCGACCATCGCCAACAACTCGTTCATGAGCTCCTGTTTTCTAGCTTCGGTCGTACTTGGGTGGGTGTATTCTTCCCACATCTTGTTGACTTCGACTATTGTTTGATGAAGCTCGTACAAGGTATAAGCGGCAAGAGCCATTTTTGCAGCCGGGACCAGCAAAAACCAGAGCGCATTATTTTGCGCCGCATTCCCACCGGCAGAGCTTGAAATGTTGACTTCATAAGCTTCCGCACCACTGGCAAACGCCGCCAGACCCGCACCCAGTCGTGCCAGATTAACCCCGTTTTGTTTGAGCCGATTGAATTCGCTGTGAAGCTGTTTAAATCGTTTGATTTGCATCAACTCAACCAGCGACAAATCGTTGTTCATAAGTAACTGGAGCTCGATGTCATCCTTCAGTTCAGCAGGGTCTATATCCAGTTTCTCAGCCAACCATGTCTGTAGCTCCACCCCCGCTTCATTCAGATGCTCTTCCTTAATCTCGAGTTGGTTAGAAATGCTATGCATATCCGCAAGTGCTTCCCCGACGACAGCGCCGCCCGCACCATGGACACATGCAGAGTTGGTGTCTGCATCATCGATTTGCTGAACCGTCAAAGAACCAGTTAAACAACCTGTCGCGGCATGCGCGATATAGCGTGTTACATTGTTGATATTCCCATCTTCATAGGCATCACCAATCGATTTGGCTAGATTACTACCAATCAAATTTACCGCATTCTGGCTCAAAGACTGTATAAGCTGATCTTCAAAATCACCACCGTAAACAAGGTTCTGCACACCAGCCTGAACCGTCGCATGCGTTACCGCTTGTATGGATTGCTGACCTAGCGATAATTCCGGTGCACTGTCAGCCAGATAGAAAAATTCTGCATCAAGTTGATTTATGACACCCGCGGTGAGCATCGAAACACCTAAGGTCTCCAACAAATCATTGGAGGCCAGTTCCTCAAATGCCTGTTCGATATCTCCGTCGACTACACCATTGGCCAGGGCCAGGCTCGCCTGCGAGATAAATGTTGAAGTGCCGGCGGCAATTGCTGCACTGACACTGGCCCCGGCTGTAGTGACCGGATTTACCACCCAACTCGCAAAGCTGGCCCCGGCGCCGCTCGTCGCTATGGCGACGCCAATTGATATGAGAGCTCCGAATGCAGGTGAGATTGATCTTTTAGTTTTGTTCCATTTTTCATATTCAAGCTCAATGGCCGACCAATCCACATCTCGTGTATTCGCTTTAACGTCAGCCATCCAGCTAAATTCTTCAATTTGAGAGAGCTTATTAATTTGCTCATCCAGCGTCAGGTTTCGATCGCCTTCATACTCTATCCTGACACCATTCAATGCCTCAACAACCAGTCCTCCCACGATGGCATTGGGCACACCTGACTCGATATTGTGCCCTTTCTGTTTTGTTTTGGTTGTAAATAGGCCCTCTGTTACGCTGCTATAGCTGTAATGATCTGTTTCTGTCGTCATTAGCAGATTAAGCGCGCCATTTTCGGCCGTAACAGATGTTCCTTCCTGTGAATTTATCTCTGTCGCCCGTAGGGTAATATCGCCTAATTCACTGTGAATTCGAACGCCCTTGCCGGCATCCAGCAGCGCTCTGATAGCAACCGTTTTGTATACGGTTTCCTCAAGGTCTGTTCTGCCAAATGTGCCTTGACGGTAAGATCGATATTGTTGCAGGTCGTCTTCTATGGTAATTCCCATGCCTGCCAACAATTCGATATGCCCTTGATCACTAACTATTTCCGCGGCGTCGATGAGAATATTCCCGGCCGCTATTAATTCAATGGTGTCAGACGCACTTAGGTGAGACTGCAGGTAAGAAATCGTCGATGTCCTTGTATCGACATCACGATTGATTCGTCCAGCATAATCGATTTGCCCACTGGCTTCGTATGAGTTGTAAAGTTGCTGACTGCCCAGGTAAATACTACCGTCTGCGATCAGTTTTATTTCTCCGGCGGCATGGGAGCCTGCGCCTTGAAAAACGATATCGTTATGGCTTCTCAGCGTTACGCTGCCGTCGGCTGAATCGATACTGGATATTTGGCCATAAAATTGTTGTTCCTCATTGAACAGTAAATTGTTGTTTGTATATCGATACAAGAGGGTTTGATTGTAAATGTTATGGGCGCTAATGCTTAAATCGTCTTGCGATTGGATCAGGCCCGACATATTAACCAGATTGCCCCCGGCAATAAGGCTGAGAGCACCCTCGCCGCTGATGACACCTCTGATGTTGTTTATGTTGTTTGCAGCATGTATAAAAGCATCTCTTCCCAGCGTCAGTTCGATATCTTCCAAATAGAGCGAACTGACTTGCGCACCCGAAGACAATTTGCCCACGTTTTTTTTAATGGTCTCCCTGTTTAGCGTTTGTTGAGATAAATGGACCACCGGCAAGATGATTTTCTTCCCGCCTATCAAGTGGGCTTCCGGCCATATCATGTCAACCGGCGAGTATGAACCCGATGAATGAGATGAATGATATGGTAGAATTTTCCCAAAATTTGCCCCAGGGTTCGTCGCTAGGTATTGCAATGCATTGTTATAGAGCGCATTAATTTGCTCCGCTTCAAGGTTTGTATCGATTGGCACTGCTCGGGTACTGGATTGAGCATCTTGATCCTCGACCTCGATCAAACTCCGACCCAAAAGTTTTTGTAATTGGGCTCTGATATATCGACTTTGGACAATCGGAGTACCCACAATGATATTGGTCGTGGTTGACTCTTTGACCCGATAAGGGTTTTCAATTCGCAAAGTATCGATAAACGTCTCGATGGTCGTCGCATCGGTAACAGAGTCTTCAATATACGGTTCCGTATCGAACAAATAGCTGTACGACCCTGACGATAGATAGGCTTGTACCAGCTCGTCATCGCCGGAATTTGAGAACAGATAGTCATATGACCCTGATGTCTGATAGCCATATGACCCCGATGTCTGATAGTTATAGGATCCCGAAGATAGATAGCCAGGTACTTGGTCGCGATTACTGGAATAAGCGTAGGGAAATACATGATTCAAAAGCTCATCGATCAAATCTGAAGTTACCGCTGCATTGTAGGCAGGCGCTACAGTCTGAAAGAAAAAGAAAAAAGAAAAAACGACGGCTGACATTCGAGTCAGCATTCTTGTTCTCCGCCGGGATCTCCACTGAAATATGCTGTTGTTTTTGTTATTGATTCTCTTGGCGCTCATTTTCCTCTTTCTCCCACCAGCCCAGTTCATTCAGAAACTTCGTTACTGCGGATGACAAGTCAGCTAAAACTTTTAATATTTCTTCGTAAAGCCAATAGACGGTATCCAATATTTTTATTTGTGCGGTTTCCTTAACCTCATCAACATCAGAGGCCCAGTCCACGCTGCCAGACGATTCGTAATATTCCGTGTAATGCGCTGCATGGCTTTCAGATACTCTTTGTTCAATCAACTTTTCGAACAATCCATTCATTGGATTATGATTTTCAAACCAGGTATCCGATGCGTTGGCATTTAGTATCCCATGAATTAAAAAAAGGCTATCTCCTTCAATAGTCCGGATGGCGGAAATAACACTCGAGTCCACATACGTCTCGTGTTTTATATATTCTGAGGGACAGCGAACCGGACGTGTATAAGGACGAGTTTCGAGCAACATCCATCCCCGGGATGTTTTAAAGCACGGCCCACTATCTGTCACAACTTTATCTATATCATGGTTTAGATATATTCTCTCATTCTCAAATCCGAAAATATCCAGGTTTGGACTATAGAAGTCTGCGTTCCCATACACCTCAGTATAGGCGGTATTGCTGACGATTCTTTCGGATGCATCTATCTGTAGATCGCCCATGGCAGTGATTCTTCCGGGCGGAGAATTTGACAATGTCTCGCTTTCCAGGACTAGATCTGGATCATCTTTACCATAAAAATGACTTGGGCATGCTATCAGACCACTAGCCAAATGGTATTGATGAACAGGTCCACAAGGCGGTGGTTTTTGATCAACCGGACTGACTGTTCGATATCTCTCGTTAATGAAGATCCCTGTTTTTGCCGCGAGTACCCCGTCCGAAGCGTTTACCTCAAATTCGGCTGATGAGTTGACGACGTAGTCACTGGCATCTATGGCGGCGTACTTTTCTACCGATATGGATACCTGTCCTAACAAATCCATATCGTATCCAATTACTCCCTCCTCATCTACCTCCACGTAATACGGATTTATATTTTCAAAACCAACACTTTTCACATACAGCCTTTCTGCCACGATATGTGCACTTAGGTCAGGTGCATTCGTCGGCTTTCGAACATATGAATGTCTGGTTCTGCTCTTTAGCCCCATAAAATGGGTAAGTGGGCGAGACTTCATGGTATAGAATGTCCCCAGATACGAGGGGTTCAGCTTATCCATATAGCGGTCAGGATCGATTAACATATCCCGATAACCCACACTCCTGCCCAGATACCGGCCTTCTTCGAACTCAACGCCATGCATCCTGCTGCGGTATGGGTAGCGGGATCCATTTATTACCACTTGTTCTTTTGATTGCAGGCGCACCGTTTTTGATTTGATGACACCCCCAAAGTGGTTCGCCAAATGCTGCTCAGACCGAAGTGATACTGCCTCTTCCGCTTCAAGCATGCCTTCGTTAAACACATGCATGCCTTCCATGGATATCGTCCTGCCCGTGATATCCTTCCGGTTATCTATCTCTTTGCCCGCGATTATAGTGACTGCTTGCGCATCGATCGCTTCATTGAGCAGCAGGACTAAACCGGTTGACTTGAGATTGGCCTCGCCGCTGGTTTGCAGCTGTCCATATACGTTGAGGTCACCGAAACCAAAGGTTTGGATATCAATTCCTTCTACCGGTACATAAGTTCCCTGGTCATAGCTCAGCGAAGACAGGGCAGCTGTTTTTGTGTTGAGCCAGGTATGCACCGTTAAGCGGCCAGCTGAGGTGATTTTGATTCCACTCGAATAAATTTCACCCCCGATCGTATTTTCTTGCCAACTCATAATCGATTTGATGACGTTTTCATCGTAATCCCATCTTAAGGGGCCTAATAATAGATTCACACTACCCGTACCGATGTCCAGATCACCGTTCGGGTCTGAAACATAAGCCCCGGTGTAGGTTTGCGATGCTTTCTGATTGATGTCGATCGAACCGGTGATTGAAATGTGTTTCGCCAAAATATCCAGTGAAATAAGCCCCGGTGCATTCAATGAACTTATGATTATGCGTGACGAGTTGCCCGAAGTGATCTCTCCGATCTCTGAAAATTGATAGTCATATGACCCTGATGATTGATAGTAATCGCCCTCCCCTGCATTGTTCGACAAAAGGCTGGCGCTGCCGGTAACGAGACTTATCCGCAGCGCGTTCTGTATACTGCAGGGTTGACAACTGATAACACCATTGGGTGATGACGTAATAAACAGTATGTCGCTGGACGCGCCAAGTATTTCTATGGAGTTTCTGAGGTGGATGTAATTGGAATAAATCACGATAAGCCGTGCCGGCAGCACTTCTTTTTCACCGTCTATCGTGCTGATTGTACGATGACTATTGATAATCTTGATTGGCCTTACGGCATAGAACCTTGAAAAATGGTTTACGGAGATGCCGGACTCATTCGGGGCTGCTATCGATAGGTAGTTGGTTCCAGCATTCGCCGCCCAATGAACTTCTGTGTCTTGGTGGATAGGTACTATCGATGAAATCGAGTCATTGGACCAAAACACAGATGTGAGCATGAAAAACGTGAAAAAAATTCTGTATATCGCCATTTTTTTTACCGGTTGCTTATTCGTCATTTTTTAACCCAATCGTTTGAACCACAAAGTTCAACTTCATAACGTCATTATCCGATCAACTGTCTGATCCGGCGTCGATCTACGTGAAGTTGACCAAATACCATTGTGATAGAATTGATGGCACAATCCGCCAGGATTGTTGCCCCGAGATTTATTGTGGTAGTTCGTCAGCAGAATGCCCAAAATCGGCGTCAAAATCAGTTGCTCAATGAAAATCCTGATTGACAAACCAACTGATACCAATCCCATTTGATCAAGGCTCCACGTTGGCAAAAGCGGAGGATCATCAGTGAGTATGGAATGTGGTAAATTTTCAACTGTCACGCCCGTGATGGTTTTCGTCGAAAGTGATTGTTCAACCGCATCAAGACAAATGTTTGTTGCTGTTTTCACCTATTTTTGGGGGTTATTTAATTATAGCCGTCAAATGCAGGAACGCAAAAGTGCGTGCCTCCTGTGATACAAGCCAGCATGAGTGGAAAAAGGATGGCGTAATATTTCCCCGTGACAAGCCGGTAATCAAGATAATCGGTCCGTTGCTGATATTCGTCGCCTGCAGATCTCGTTGTTCATATCGTGCAATTCTAAAAACAATATTGTCGGATCACCCCATTGTCAAATCACATAAACATTTAGGCGACCAGCCCGGGAAAAAACATAGGGGACGTTGTTGACTAATAAAACTAATCGATAGAAAATAGGAGATCGTCAAATACTTTCAAATGAGAAACAAAATGCCACATCGAGCCGGATTAGATGGTCCAGACGGAAACTGTACTGACAGCGCTCCCTCAGTGTCTTTAGAATTTGGAAAAAAATACCACAATGTAACATTTTTTTCATAAATTTCATTTCCTTGTTTTCCATACAGCCAGCCTAACCAGATAGTGCACCTTGCATAACTAACTTAAAATTATTTAAAAATAAAAATTCAATAAATTAGCACGGGATGGCCTATATTTTGCTAGAAGCAGAGAAGTAACATGGCATGGCATTCAACACGCATAAACTAAGTTACCGTGGGAAAGATAAGGTTCGCATCTTAATTATCAATTTTTGCGGATGTGGAGGATTAAAAGCAAAATAGTTAATAATTAAGATGCAAGCCCTCTCTTTTCAATGTCTTATCTTTAATTGGTAATCGTCGCAGTTGCAGTACCTACAGGACTCCTCTCGCCGATTCCCGCACAATCCCTATCCGGAGTAACGATATGAACTTTGTCTACCCTGCCGCTCTTTTCTCTACCTTCTCCTGCCGCACGCTGCTACTAATCGCCGCAGCGGTGGCCCTACTGCTGTCGAGCACCCTCGCGGAGGCCGCGGGCCCGTCGATCTCGGCCAGCGCTTCGCCCAGCCGCATCAAGGCCTATTCCCAGAAGGTCACCCTGTCTTGGAACAGCCCCTCGGCAGACTACTGCTCGGTGAATGGTACCCGCTATCCCACCAGCGGTAGCGGCCCCTCAGGCCCCTATGCGCCGGGAAACTACTCGGTTCGGTTCTCCTGCACCAACTCGGGCGGCACTACCTACAGGACCCTGCGCTGGACGGCCTATGTGCCCCGGCCTAGCGTCTCGGCCAACATCCTGCAATCGAGCGTCAATGTGGGCCAGCGCGCCACCCTGCGCTGGAGTTCCAGCAACTCCACCAGTTGTAATTACGGCGGTACCTCCGGCCAAACCTCCATCGGCCCCTGGTCCTCGCCGGGTTGGAAGTCGGTCACCGTGACCTGTAGCGGCGCCGGCGGCAGCCGCTCGGACTCCGAGAGCGTGTATGTCAACCCACCTCCCACGCTGAACTCATTCACCCTCAGCAAGACCACCATGTACAGCAACGAAATCGTGGTGGCCAACTGGAGCTCCTCGGGCGCCAGCGCCTGCCACCTGTCCTCCGGCGGCAACCTGCCCGCCAATGGACCCCAGACTTTCGCAGGATCCTCCCTGGCTCTGGGCACCAGCACCGCCACGCTCTACTGCACCGACTCCACCGGCACGTCAAACTCCATCAGCCGGACGATCACGGTCAATGCCTGGGTCGACACCGACGGGGACGGTACCCACAACGACCATGACAGCGACGACGACAACGATGGCATGCCCGATAGCTGGGAGAACAGCAACGGGCTGAACCGCCTGGTGAACGACCGCAACCAGGACCCGGACGGGGATGGGGACTCCAACATCACCGAGTACAACAACGGCACCGATCCGAAGCGGCATGAGCGCGCCCAGCTCCTCAACTACGACCTGGTGGCGAGCACCATCTTCGACAACCAGGGCGCCACGGTGAACTGGTCGTCCAGGTATGCCAATGCCTGTTACGTGGTCGGCGACTCGACCAACTGGGGCACCAGCGGCCCCGCCAGCACGGTAGCCGGCCATTTCTCCGCCGGTACCTATACTGTGCAGTTCTACTGCACGGGTCCCGGGGGCAGTTCGGGCACCCAATCCCAGACCCTGAACGTGATTGCCTGGGTCGACACGGATGGCGACGGCGCTCGGGATGAAGAGGATCCGGATGACGACAACGACGGCATGCCCGATAGCTGGGAGAACAGCAACGGGCTGAATCGCCTGGTGGCAAATGCCGGGGGAGACGCCGACGGCGATGGGGACACCAACATCACCGAATACCAGAATGGTACTAACCCCCAGCGACACGAGGTCGCCCAACTCCTCAACTACGACCTAGTGGCGAGCACGATCTTCGACAACCAGGCCGCCACGGTGAACTGGTCCTCAGAATACGCTTCGTCCTGTCATGTGGTCGGCGACTCGACCGACTGGGGCACCAACGGTCCCGCCAGCACAGCGCCCGGTCAATTCTCCGCCGGCACTCACAGCTTTCAGTTCTACTGCACCGGTCCCGGCGGCAATTCCCCGACCCTGTCCCAGACCCTCAACGTCATCGCCTGGGTGGACACCGACGGCGACGGAATACGCGACGAGGAAGACTCGGATGACGACAACGACGGCATGCCTGACACCTGGGAGATCGCCAATGGCCTGAATAGTCTGGTGGCCAATGCCGGTGGCGACGCCGATGGGGATGGGGACACCAACAAGACCGAATACCAGAACGGCACCGACCCGCAGCAGCACGAGCGGGCCCAACTGCTGAATTATGACCTGGTGGCGAGTACGATCTTCGACAATGAGATCGCCACAGTAAACTGGTCTTCCAAGTACGCCACCGCCTGTTACGTAGTCGGTGACTCGACGAACTGGGGTACCAGCGGCCCGGCCAGCACACCGGTCGATCATTTTCCGGCCGGCTCCTATGAAGTGCAATTCTATTGCACCGGACCCGGCGGCGACTCGCCCATTCTGGGCCAGACACTCAATGTCATCGCCTGGATCGATACCGACGGTGACGGCATTCGCGATGAAGAAGAGCCGGACGACGATAACGACGGGCTGCCAGACGACTGGGAGATCGCTAGTGGCCTGAATAGCCTGGTCAGCGATGCCGGCGCCGATCCGGACGGGGACGGCGACAACAACACTGTCGAATACAACAACGGCACCGACCCTCAGACTCACGAAGTGGCGCAGCTTATCGGTTACTCCCTAGTGGATAGCGAGATCTGGGACTTCGAAGCCGCCAAAGTCAACTGGTCCTCGAAGTACGCCACCGGCTGTTATATTGAAGGTGACACCACACAGCACAACTGGGGCCTGAACGGCCCGGCCAGTGTTCCTGAAGGGCATTACCCCGCGGGTGTCCACGAATATTCCTTCTACTGCTCCGGGCCGGGAGGCGCTTCGTTATCTGTAAGAGCCACGTTGACCGTTAAGTCGTCAACCGCAGACAGCGACGGCGATGATATGCCCGACTACTGGGAAGAACAACATAGTCTGAATCCCAACGATCCCGCTGACAGGGATTTAGATCCCGACGGGGACTTGGATACCAACATCACCGAATTCCAAAATGGTACAGATCCCCAGGTCCATGAAGTAGCCCAGCTTATCGACTACCAACTGGACAAGGAGACGATACATTTCATGGATGAGGCCACGGTCAACTGGACATCAAAGTATGCCGAAGCCTGTTACGTGGTAGGTGACACAGAGACGAACTGGGGATTAGAAGGCCCGGCGAGTCTTCCCGGCGACACCTTCACTCCCGACACCACCTTAACTGTCAGTTTCTACTGCACAGGACCCGGCGGTGATTCGGCACCCCAATCCGTCACCTTAAACGTCGTCAGCTTTTTCGATGTTGACGAAGATGGCATTGATGATCAATGGGAGGTCGCCCATGGCTTGGATCCAACCGACCCTGCAGACGCTTACTTCGATCTTGACGGCGATGGGATCTCTAACATCGATGAGTTTCTAGAAGGGACCGACCCGAACTTCCTTGACGAAATCGAAATCGAATTGAGCGATTCGTCAAATTGGGAACCAGGAGCTAATCCAACAATCGATGTCAATACTGGGTTCATACCTTCAAGTGATGTAATTATCGATAGTAAGGAATTCTTAGATGATGGCATGCATAGGCTGGTGGTATCAGTAGCATCACGCTCAGTCAAAAATGCTGTTGTCAGCTCCAACGTCGAGTTCGATGCCACTAGCGGCTTGAGATATACATTTACAATTCCAAAAGGCGACATTTCTTATGTTCGGTTTGAATTGCTTGAAAACGGAGTCATCCAAGACAGTCATAACATTACTGGATTAGAAAATCAAACTGAAGTTACTCTCGATAGTGAAGAAGTAATGGGGCCGGATTTCATACTACCTCTAGGAAAATTCACAATCATCGCTAGATTCTTCAGCGCCATAGACGAACCACTCGATACGTTCGCCCTGGATCTCGAGGTCATCCGCCTGGTTGAATTTGCAGCCACCCTTGACCTTCCAAATATGCCTCCACAGTCCAGGTTTTACTACGGTGAAGACATTGCCTTAACGGCGAGGCTAAACGGAAATGGCACGCTAGCAAACACAATTGAATCCATTGAGTTCCACACCGACCACCACACTGTGGCGGAATCAGTTACATTCAAAACATTTGAAAACACCGCACCCGGAGAAATACCGTATCGTCATACCCTGAACGCGAATGATCTAGGTCTTCCAGACGGGCCAATCCCAGTCGGTGAGTACACCTTCCATGCAAAAGCACTGGCTGGTTCGGTCGTAGCCTACTCCGCGTCTTTCAGTTTCGAAGTGGTGGCACAGCCAGAAACCCCAATAACAACCTATCTCGATGGCTTTGATTTCGAATATGTAGCCGTAAGCGGAGACGTTGACCTCGATGGAGATACCGATGTTGTAATCCGTCGAATCGCTGAGGCAGGAGTTGAACCAGGAGTAGGCGAGTTCGTGCTTCGTTGGGATGGACAATCATTTGTGGGTGACCAATTGTCAGAACTGGAAACTAGTCGAGCCAATGCATTTTCCGTAGACAATCGAATTGAAATAATTGTTGCCGACTTCAATATAGACGGGATTCCGGATGCCTTGATAAAAGACTTGAATGCCATACATGGTACGGCAAGTAACGCGTTTGCATTCGCACCTTCACAATCGGGTCTAGCGCCCAGCAAAGTAGTCAATATTACTCCAGAGGTGGGCAACTTCTATCAGCATTTAGGCAGATTCCTAATCTTCAGGGATTACTTCTCCGAAAGTAATTTTACAACCTCATTGCGACCCAGAACCAAGCTCATACCCAATGTATTGTGGCATTGTTCCAACTTTCAACCGGAGGACACCGAAGGATGGCTAGCAAGCTTCCCTAACGAGGTTTTTATAACCACAACTGAAGAAGATCTCGCCAAAGCAGTGGCCGGGCTCGAGGCAGCGTGTGCGCTGCACAACCTAAGGTATCGCCAGCATGTTGACGTATACTTAACTCGCATGGTGGAAGTTCCCGATAGTTGGGGGGAACAGTTTGGTGCGATAACGGAAGGATTCGTCGAAGCCTTGGGTTTTGTTCTGGAAAATGGCTACTTCCGAGGATCGGATGATGCATTAGAAATTCGCAACGTTCTAGGGCCATTGCTAGGGGTTGACATCTTCGGAGACCGGCCGCTATCCAGCACTCCGACCGAAGAGGAGGCAGAAACATTGCTTGTATCAATGATTCTGTACCACTCAGCTGTAGAGGATGATGTAGAGAATCCGGACAGAAAGTTACCTGAAGTTCGAGTGCGCATGCCAATCCCTCTGATTGAATTAATCAGACTAATTCTAATCAGCCTCAATCAGGACCTAATTGATGTCGATATTTCCCCTAAAGAGATACTTACAGAGGAAGAAACCGAAGCTAGGGTTCAGGAAGACGACAATTCAGGATTCGTCATCATGGACACCGGCGTGATGACTACTTTAACATCAGAACATGCGTTCGGCCCATCTGAAGCAAATAAGAAACTAGGTGAAAGGGTCAGGCTTCTCCCAACAACTGCATGGCAAGAATACTTGATCGGCGTGTTTAACTATGCCGAGGAACTGGTGACATGGGCGGCCTTCACTATTGATGCTGGCCGCGTATGGGATGCCGTTACGCACTTGGATAGGGCTGAAGAAGTCATGAAGACTGTAATCGGAATTCCCGACATGCCACACCCAGATTTCGTTGCCGCTCTGACGTCGCCAGGCTCCGATGGAGACGAAGCCAACAGGAGTATAGGTCGTGAAAACGACCGAATAATATTCGGTACTGGAGTCACTCTGTTCTCGCCAACGGCTACAGCAGATCAGAGCTTTATTAGAAGTTTAAGAGGTAATCCTGATCCATGGATACGTGAAACAGAGGTGATCGTCATTTGTCACAAGTACGGGTTTTCGCGGAGACATCTTCCACCTATTATAAATAGCCCCGTAGCAGAATGTGTGTCTCCGTAGAAATGACGATTGACAAACTAATTGTGGGCTTGGACGATTAAAGAGCGGGTCTCTCTTGTTGGACCAAGCTATGTGGTCGGGCGGTCGGCTATGTGGTCGGGCGGTCGGGCCACGCGAAGTAGTTGAAATGGAGCAGATAAAAGCTGATTTTGGTCTTTAAAACTCGTCTATATTGCTCTTTTCGGGGGCTAAAACGAGGATATTGCAGCTCAAACGCCTCTATCTGGGGTGTAAAAACAGAATAATCAGAACCTTGCGATGGCGGTGTCGGCATGGGTTACGCACAGCGCGCCTGTCTCGTCATCTGCTGCGAGGGAACCGACGCTGGAGCCGAGCGCATCAAAAAAGTGGGGGTCAAGTCTACGATTGACTCTTTCTAATAAATGTCAAAAGCCAAACGTAGACTTGACTCCCAATTTGATTGCAGGTTATCATTGCCCCCTGGAAGCAATGCAGATTGATACCTTTCAGGTGTATTCCAAAACCTGGCCCTGCGGGCTATGATTTGTTACCCAAGTTACCACCGGATTCAAAAAAGTCACAACCGAATTTGAAAACAGATAACTGCTAATTAATTAGTTTATTATACGCAAATTTACCGGTGGTAAAGGCTTATCATTTACTTCTTTATTTAATCTGTGGGTTGAAATTGTCAAATTATCGATCCACATTGTCTGTTCGACAGGTGATCCGGGGCCGATATAGGGCAAAATGAGAAATTGGCTGAATTTCATGTCGGGAAATTCTCCGGTCTTTAGAAGAATATTATCGTATGAAATAATTAATTCTTCATCAAACCAAAGGCGGATCTTCCCGTCAGGCATTCCAACTCCCTTTTGGATACTATTCATATTGAACATCACTTCTATGCAATGCCAATCATTTTTGTAATATTTTCCGGGATTGTCGCGAAAATAAGTCTCTTTTGCGCTCCAACCCCTGGAACTATACCAATAACTTCCAGTATTGTAGCAGTCTCTTTCATCCAAGTCACCAATCAGACCATTGCAAGAGGCGACGGATCTTGATTCTGTAAAATTATATGAGTCAAAATTACCATTGCATCCGACAATATCGTTATTGTTCTTTTTTATGCAGTTTTCATCTACATTGAGACTATCTTGTATCGCGATTCGAGGTGTTCCCTCATTTTGTTCTACGTATGTGGTGAGACGGCTTTTTGCTGGTCCGACATATTTTCCATCCTTATTTGTCGTAAAATAAAATTCATGGGGATGGTATGGTCGATTAGAACCTTCCCAGTTTTTACTATATTTTACAAAATAGGTTAAATATACTATTTCTGTTTCCTCGAAAAGACGCCTTCCGGGATTGCCCCCCTTACAGCCCGTATCTCCTTTTTGATATTTGCATTCAAAGGAAAAGTTGCTTCCGGGAAGATGCTCTATATCTGAAAGTGTACCTCCTGTTCCATCATACCAACCCCTGGATGCGAAATTATCGTCTTCAAATTTTTCTTCAAAAAGAATGTCTGCCTCAGTCTGGGAAAACCAGAAAAATATGGATAAAATTGAGAAGGATAGGGTCAACATTTTCAGGGTCATGATTTTTCTCCAAAATAAGGATCTTTGATATTCGAAAGATTATAATTTTTCAGCAAATTTAATGCCAGTGTATCCGAGATACAAACAACCAGCAAAATTTTTAATATATTATCAAGCACTTAGATTGATTTCCAGAAAAATCAAACACATGAGTAGTTGACCAAATAAGGCGCAGATCGTAAGTGAGATCAAACTTTTTAACAAAAAAATGATACACCGCTTGCTACAAAAAGATAAAATAATAAAAAGCAGAGATAAGAATTCGCTTTTAGAGAGCGGATCAAGCAAAAAATCAAGGTTGATAGGGTTGTGTGAGGTTTGGGGATGAGTAGCTCTTGCTTTAACTCTCAGAAATAGTCGTTGAACTAAGCGCTTCGCGCAGTTTTTTCCTTCCAGCATACCATCTCTATTCAATCTAATTGATATTATGATGTTTTTTTAACTACGCAAGGGTGTGG
>Ga0209146_1000252_pt1 | contig 16875 bp, 13 predicted proteins | sample WorMetLIZAISLAND_2_FD_187402 | JGI IMG/M metagenome (GOLD analysis project Ga0209146, IMG submission 187402) | Marine gutless worms symbiont microbial communities from Max Planck institute for Marine Microbiology, Germany - Olavius geniculatus... | ecosystem: Host-associated > Annelida >...
ATGAGGCTTTCCGGAATCCGGCTACGCAGAACCAAATCATGGGGACTCGAAGACATCGCCTTAAATTAATCCTTTAAATGGTAGATAGACCCGTTTTAATTTAATAGAGTAATGGTGATTTCAGAAAATACTTGCTTCTTCACTCTAACGCCTCCGTATCACCTGCACACAAAGCTATGAATAAATTGTAGAGGGCACCCAATTGATTCGCTTTTTCTATACCTAATTCCCGGTACGTGTTGTAAAACCACATACCGTCATGGGTAAGCCATCCCTTCCCCAATAAATCTCGTATCTCTTTCTTGTCGATCCGGTACATTCATATTAATTTCTATCCAACTTAAGGGCACCTTCATATTCTATTCGCCACCCACGAGCCATAATCCTTTCTAACAAAGTTTCGACAATCGTTTCAATACCTGTTTGCGAATCAACATTTAACACCCTATTTCCCTTTTATTGTCTGCCAGCCTCTTTCTTGATTCGCAGCTGGAATCGATAGGAATCAGCAGAAATTAGTTCGATTAGATTACAACATCCCAAAAGTTCAAGCAGTGCCGGTTTGCTGGGTATTACTCCCGGATCGTAGGGATGTGAAACCAAGGCTAATCGCCTCTGATCGCACACATAACGGCTGCGCATCATCTGCATGGGTCGGATTAATCTGTCCCTTTTTTCCTAACTTTACCGAGTTGATACCCGTTTTCTTGATCTCAGTTTTAAACGCTATTTGGGGTAATGGGTAGTCCTAAGAGTCTTTAGAAAGATCAAGCGTAATAATTTTTGTTTTTTCAGAGACATCTTCAAATTTAATTACCAAAAGTTCTTTCATTTTCTTCAAAGTTTTTGGTAATGGCTGGCCTGTCCAGCCGTGAGGGTTTTTGGGGTGATTAGGCCCTAAATAGCCAAACCATAATACCAGATATATACCTCTCCCATCGGAGTGATACTCTCGTGCGTAATTTTGCAATTGTTCTGCGGCGGCTGTCCACACTTCACCATGCCATTGGCCCTTAATTTCTATTGGCAAGTTCACTAAATCATGCGTATTTAATAAGTCACAACGTGTGCTATTTGGCATAGTTCCTTCTGTATGAGCACGAACATTATAGCGTTCAAGATAAGGATTTATTGCTGACGTTATACGATCTCTGCAATAATTCTCATCATGCGGTGTATCCCCTTCCCAGTAAGGTAAAATGTCATTCGTAGAGCTATATCTGATGCGTTCTTGCAATGCCTCCAATTCATCCATTAGAAGGGCCTGCAGATCATCATGGGTAGTTGGTTCACCTTTTAATAATATATTTCTCACACCGCTAATAGGCAACAAGACTTTATTTGCTTCTGCTCTACGCCTTATTTGCTGAGAATATAAGTGTTTCATATGGTTTTGATAACCCCCTAAACCTCTGGCATTAATCAGACCACTTAACAGTGCCTCTGCTTGGTCTGATAAGTCGGCGGCAAGGTCAGAAATACGGCCTTGGATAAACTCGCTTGCATCCCAAGGATTCTGGTCTCCACTCCAACCGTCAGAAGGGTGATCTACTGGTGGCCATAAAGAACCGAACTTAGTTACAAGAAAATGATGTTGTTCAGCGCGTAGTTTAGGCCAATCCTCGTATATTTCCCGCTCAGGATAAATCATAGCCCTTAATGACCAAAGTTGATCTTTCTTTTCTGCCGCATAGAAGGTTAGTAACTCAAAATTATTATCGAAATCCAGCAAAAAAGTTGCGCCTATCCATATGTTTCGCTGTTCTTCATCATTCCATTTTTCGTTAGAAACATATTCTCGTATTAATTTTAACACTCTGTCTCGAGAACCATAGCGGATTGCGGCAACGAGCAGTTCTCGCAGAGAATTGTTAGAAAGGTTGGTGTACTTCTCAATCCATTCTATTGCTAATGAACATGCTATATCTGAGAACTCTTGCTCTCGTGCTAAACGATAAAGCCCCGAAACGTGTTCTGTGCCACTATTCAAATATGGCTCCATTGTATCTCGAACAAAGGCTTCCTTAGTGGCCTTATTAGCGAATACAATATCTTCCAATTGTATCTGCAGATCAGAAGTAAAATCATCACCAAAATGCAATCCCCAATGACAAGCAGCTAATGCAGAACATGCAACATCTATCGGCAAACTAGATAAGTCCTGTGAGGACAAAAGTATGGTTGCACAATGAGCAAGCAATATAGCTTCAAAAAATATTCTTTTTGTTCATCAGCATGAAGTTCTATTATTTGTCTAGCGGTTGGAATGTCATCGCGTGCCATTACAGCAGCCAAACCTTGAAAAGCTATTGACGCCATATTACTGCCAACCAATTCTACTACTCTATCCGTAGGACTGCTGTTTTCCTTAAGATCAGAGAAACGACCAAGATAGGCTTTCGCTACATCATTTAGAGCACCCAAATGCTTTCCTGCGCCCAATTCATTTTGTATTTTCTCAAAACTCTGATGTATGGCACGCATTTTACGCTGTCTCTTTTGCCTATATTTACGTTCGCGTTCCTTTTCTTCTTTTTCATAGTCTCTCTCAGGTGGTTTCTCTAATTCTACTAAATGAGAGGAGAGTATGTTGCTTTGGGACGCTTGATTGCGTGCAAAGTCCATAAAATCTCCAGTGAAATCACAGTTAATTTGCCCCCACCTTACAAGACTCTTCCATCTCTGGTCCCAATCAGAGCATGAAGCCTTCTCTTCTATTAGGTTGCCTAAATGCAAAATCAAGTCATCTTCACGGAGCCATAAACCGGGGCTGGCATCACCTAAATGGAACAACCTTAACCATAACTCGTCAGCATTATCAACAGACATTAAGGCTTCCGCTTGAAGGGCTCGTCGGTATTCGACGTTTTGAGAAAGGAATTCTCCGCTATATTTATCCCAATCTGACCTATGGTAGCTGTGTCTTTCAGAGAGTTTTAGCCAGAACCATACCTTAGTTGCAGAAGGAAATGAGCCGCGTTCTAATCGCTCTTGTATAAACCTAAACAACCAGTCTTCTACATCCCCACGCCTAATGGGGTGTCTTTTTGTTTCTTTCTCTATCGTTGCCCCTGCTAATACATCCAAACATTCGTCGAGCTGGGTTATGGATAGCTTTCGGTGAAGTCCATACCCCAGCCCGGAATAGCTTGGACCACTAGCAGAAGCGATTGCATTTGCCAATTCGACAAGAATCTCCCCGAAAATCGTACCATTGAATAAGTCAACGTGGTCTTGCGCAATATATAAGGCAATGCGTAATGACTCTATATCTCCTAATTCTCGGAGGTTTCCTACCGTATTTTGCCAGTCAGGCTGGTTTTTACTTTCAGATAGCGCATCTACCGCAGCATGCCGTTCAAGTGGTGTCGTCGAGCTATCATTTACTATCGCTACTAACTCACTCGATATATCATCTGCAAAAGTATCACCCTGAATTGATTCAATAATCAAATGTGAAAGTTGGTAGGGAGATTGAGGGTTACGAATCACGCGTATAATGTCATCACGTAATTCTTGCCTAGCCAGACCTCTACCAAGGGTCGCATTCCAATCTTCGCTACGGAAATAGGGGTCTATTTCAGCGACTTTCTCTAAACTGAGCAAAAGATTTCGTGATTGAAAGATTGAAAGGACCGACGGGTCGCCATACCTAAAAAAGCCATAAGGGTCTCTTTCAATAAGTTTGCTTGCAAGTGAGGGATTCAATGTAGCAACCCAAGCATGCAGTCCCCGAAGTGCGGCAGGCACAATATAATTGCTTCCATATAAGATGCCTTCCAGACGTCTAAGGGAGAGCTGAATTCTGAGTGCTTTTGCTATCCATTTGGCTGCTAAAAATTCTGCAACTGTTCTATGGCATGGCTCCAAAAGATTCTGCCTCGTTAAACGAAATAGCTTTGTTGATAGAGCAGATTGAATAACCTCACTATCAAAATCCTCACTCACTAATTCGGATAATATTGGGTATTCTTCGTCACCCTGCCCATAAAGGTTTATGCTTGTTTTACCTGCGAGTAATAGCAGAGCAAAAATGAAACCCGCAGCTTCAATTAATTGTTCTGATGCTGGACGTGTTTTATTAATTGAGCCATGAATGGGGTTATTTTCTTTTACAAGTTCAATACTAGCGTTTTCATAGAGTTCTAGTCTAGTATTCGGCCATCCTTTGTTTTTTACCGCTTTTAATAGTAACAAAAGATTTTGCGGATTTCTCAACAAATCAACAACATCACGCTTTTGAGCCTCTTTCAGAAACTCTTCTCCGTTTTGCCCCTCACCATTGGCATATACAAAATCTATTATCTCTTGCTGATTAAGAGGCAGTACACGCCCAACTATGGGCTGTTGTTGCCACCTTTGATTTATTATTCTTGTATTGACGGTATCTTGCCAATCTGCTGCCCTACATGATAGCACAAACGGAGCTGTCTTTGGCAACTTCGCCAAAATCTTATTAACTGGTGTCCCTGCTTCATAGGCAGTTATTTCATCAATGCCATCTACGATTATTACTGTCGCTTGCTCATCAAATGCTGTTTCAGCCTCAACCGTAGAAGCGTTGTAAGTTTGCACCCTGAGTTGATCACCGGCAAATCTTAGCAGTTCACTTTTTCCCGCTCCGGGCTCACCGAGGATTATTAATGGAGCATTAATGCAAAAGAAATCTGCATCTGTGTATTCAATTTCTTCACCTTGCTTATTTGTTACTGAAACGCGGCGCGATATGTATTGCATCTTAACCTTTATTAAAATTCTCTTACGTTGATATTATTTCATTTAATTTCCAACTCATAAAGGACGAAAAAATGTCAGAAATTCCAAACAAGATAACCATGCTGTTGGAAACAATGACCGCTTTGTGTCTAAAACAGCCATTCCAAAACAGTTGTGTAGCCGGGGGATGTGGCCAGCCCCAAGCCCCCTAAGAATTGTGCATGAGACTTTTACATCACACAGCTCAAGCCTTTGAAAAGGTTTCCCTTTTGGGGATTCCCGCAAATTAAAAAATTTACTTTATATTAAACAGTGACTGTCGGAGTAACCCAATGGGGTACAAGGCGAACCAGCCGAAGCCGTCATTTGCTTTCCCTGCTTTCCTCCGATTCGGTCAAATTTCACATGACCAAAGATCCGTCGAACGTCTGCCTCATTGCTGAGCCGGTAATGTTTCAACCGGTTTCCCATCCAATACGGATGGGCTTGGCTTCTTTCGACATCCTACTCCAGAGCGCAGCAGTATGCCTCTCGGTTAACCTGCCCAAAGGGCGACGGGACTGGGTTATCACGTTCCACACAGTTGATCTCTTGGATGACTTAGGTGCGCGCTCTACGCCGATGGTTCAACAGTTACGTGCAGGCAGTTATGAGGCCTGCATCCTGACCACATCCGCTAACTCTGGGTAGCGGTCTTCGACCCCTTAATCCTCGTGGGTCTGCGATCATTGACGACGCTTACAGACATTCAATTAATTTCACCATATCATCCGCTCATAGCTCTTAACGGGGGAGGATTGCCCGAGGGGTTCTCCTGTCACCATTTGAACCCATTTCGGTATCCGCCTCCGGTGGCCCCGCGAGGCTTCGCACCAACCACACAGCACGTGGCAAGCACGCCCGCGTAGGAACCGGCAGGAACATGCCGGGTATTCAAGGTAAATACCTGAATACATTCAACTATGCGACCTCGTGTCGCACGATAACCGCATAACCGGCTGGCAATGGAGCGCAGCGGAATTGCCAGTCCGGGTTGATGCGGTTGTTGGACGTCCACTCGCTTTGGTTCATAAAACAGTTATACACTCACGGTCAGTCAAATCCTATGAGATCAAAAATATTAACAACTCCACTACCTTCACCCACGACAAGTTTTCTTTCATCTGGACTAAGGACAAATCTAGGAGTTGCTTCTTCATTATTGACTTCACTGATAAAACAAGCTATTTCTTGTCCATTCGTCAAATCCCATATACGGATACTCTTATCCCAACTGCCAGAAATTGCTCTGCGCCCGTCTGGTGTAACGCTAATTTGTGTTATAAAACTCGTATGCCCCCTCATTATCTGCATACATTCTCCACTGGAAAGATTCCAAAGATAAAGGATTCCATCTTGTCCACCTGATAACAGAGAATAAGCATCCTCTAAAATAGCAATCGCTATACGCCCACGTTCGTGGGATTTAATAATGTTCGAATGTTTCCCTGACCACAAATTCCACGTAAAAACATGACTCGCTGAATGGCCAATCACCTCTTTTCCATCTTGAGTCAACATTTGAGCTCTTCCTTTTATACTTCGAATCTCTCGCATCCAACCTCGATTTGCGATGTCCCACAAGCGAGAAGCCCATGTACCAACTGTAACAACATATCTGCTATTGGGCACAACAATTATTGAATCAACAGAGTTATTTTCGTTACGCAAAGAATATTCACTCAATTTCTTACCAGTATTCAAATTCCACAAATATAGTTTTGCACTTTTCTCCCAACCACTTGAAATGACAATTTGTTTGTCAGGCACCAATGCAATAGCACGTAGATCATTAGTTTTGCACAACCAACGGCATTTACCATTCTTCAGGTTCCAGACCCCTAAACTTTTAGATGTGGCAGCAACTACACACTGGTTGTCAGGAGTAATTGTTAGGTGACTGACCCTTTCGTTGCCTGTGCCACATTGAATTGTGTGTATACAATTTCCATTTTCAGACCAGATACGCATTTCTCCTAAATAGTCGCCTGATACCATAACACTTTGGGGGGATATCACAATAGATGTTACTTCGCGTTTATGCCTAGGTCTGTCAATCATGTTTGTAACATTTTCCAGATCCCAGAGTTTTAATTTCCAATCCCTTCCACCAAAAATCATATATCGACCATTCGGGGTAATAGCTAAAGAGTTTGCCCAAGAGGTAATGTCTATCTCTTGTTCACACATCCCCGTTTCTAAATCCCAAACTTGTAAAGTGTTTCGCCAACCGGATATTAAATATCTCTGGTCTGGCAATAATTCTAAGAATTCGGCATATACTTTTTCCCCGTTCTTCTTAAGTTCACGAATGCATTTCCCAGTCTCAATGTCCCATATCTGCAATCGGCTACTTGCAGATATCGCCAGATGATCGACTGATGTGATTGCGATATCATAAATATAGAAATCGGTTTTCATTTTCTTATAGCAGTCACCTTTCGAAGAATCCCAAAAACGTATCCAACCATCTCCGTTGCGTCCCCCCGATAATATTTTTGAGCCGTCTGGTGTTATGGCAATAGCAAAAGTGGTATCACGATCATAACTCTTAAGCACCTTTAGGCATTTGCCGCCTTTTACATCCCAAAGTCGAATTGAATGATCATAACCAGCAGAAACAATTGTGCATCCATCTTCTGTGACGTCTAAACCTTCTATTCTACCCAGGTGTCCTTCCATCTCTCTCAAACAGATCCCTGCATTATCCTTCAAACTCCACACTCTCAAAATCCCATCTGCACCACCGGATACTATTAGCTCGGTGTGAGGAATTGAAACCAATTCGCTTGCTCCAGAGCCATGTTGTTGGATTAATAGACAATCGCCAGATATCAAATCCCAAACACGCATCGTGCCATCATCACTGGTTGAAACCACTCTGTTCCCATCACTTAAAACAACAACATTACGAATTGTGCCTGAATGCCCTGTAAAGGTAAGTGATTTCGCTGAATTTGCGGTTCGTGGGCGATTACGAAGACGCAGCCAAGGTTTTTGATAATACTCCATGTAATTTTCAGATGAATCCGCAACATGACCGCTGGCGCTGTTGTTGTATGCTAGTTGTAGGAAAGGCTCTCCAGAAGAGGCCAATCTGTGGATAGAAGAAGAAACAAAGCTTTGCCAATCATTGAGCCTTGCGATATCACCTGGGGTAAGATCATCAGATGAAATACTGCGTTGAGCAGTTTTATAGTCGCGCATCAAATCAAATTTTAAGCCTGCATTGACCATACTTTCCACAAAACCATAATCGCTTAAAATCTCGATCAGTTTTTCCCAATAGCCAGCACTTATCAAGTGATGGCATAAGTGTTTAAAGCCATACATATCAAAAGAAGAATAATGATTTTTCATTGCCCTGATTCTGCCAACGCCAAATAGTATTCAGCAATCATTTCATGATATTTTTCCAGCTCTACTTGTTCTTTAAGAAAGTCCTGGAAAGTTGCATGATAAATACGATAACTGTAATCATTACCTACTTGATCTTCCTCTATGAATTCGCGCCATAGAGTGATGCTGGCTTTCACCTGTCCCTGGTTTAATTTGGTCCAATAAGCTATTTGTTGTACTGTCACCGGCTCCTGCGCCACACCTAACATACATATAATTGGTTCATAAACTGTATCGAATTCGCCTTCCTTCCAAGCGCGCATCTGACGCCAATGGCGTTGGTAATAGGCTACTAGGCCATTGGGTAATTCACCCAGATTGTCTATTAATAGCCTTCCTTGTTCAATAGCTGGTAACACGTAATGTAGGTACATGAAATTGCCTTGACTCTTTTCCTGTAGTACTGAGATAAATTGCTCAATGCTTACCTTCCATGTGAGAAGATTTTTTTGAATGGTCTCTCGCTGAGCATAGGTCTTAACGTACACGCTAACATCTCTTAAATTACTTTCGGAATTCGCATCCAAATCAAATACTTGCTGTTGTGCAACACTAAGATGCAAGTCATCAAGCGGGCGCGTAGTTGCAATAATATAAACTCCAACAGGAAGGGAATGAGGCAGATAGAGCAGATTGACAGAAGCTGCAAGGCCTGTCCGATCAACCTCGTCCAGTGCATCAATTACTAAGATAATTGGATGATTGGTTTTCTCCAGGGCTGCGTCTGTAAGGCATTGCATCAAAAAACCACTATCATTGCTTTCGTCTGGTAGAAATTCTCTGCTTTGCAATCCATAACGGGCAATTAGCTGGACAGACATATTCTCTAAAAAACCGCGTGCTGCGAATGTTCTGTGATGCAATGTTGAAGTGGTGAATATAGCCTCTTTCTGTCACTAGCTTGGCCACTAGTGCGGATTTACCAATACCTGGCACACCGCGAATGATAAAATAACCCGAATCGCGTGTCTGCAAAAATTCATCTAACGCATTAAATACGAATTTTCTGCCAACAAACCCTCGAATTTTGTCAGTAATCAACGCATCAAACGAGCGGCGGACAGAATCTTGCGAAGCCATAACCCCCTCTCTTCCTATGTGTTCTGCAGCGCTTCCTCTTTTTAAAGTGGGGGTTTGGTGTTCAGATAAGCCAGCCCACTGGATAGCATTGCAAGCCAACATATAAGCAAATTCAGTATTTTCTCCGGCCCCCAACGCATCATAAAATGCAATTGCAAATTCTATTGCAGCAGCATCTCCAATAGCTCTACTCATTCCTATCACATAGGGAATGTGCGCTGCAATGGCTTCCGCTTGCACCTCCGAATAGCAAGAATTTAGCACCACACATTCTACTGTGTTAGCAAATAATCCAAAGAAACCTGCAAGTGCGTCTGTACTTACAAGTTTCGTATGTCCATTCTCATCCTCAAATGCTATACCATCTTCTCCTGAACCATGTCCGCAAAAATGCACAATGTTAGGTCTATAATCCAACATAGCTCGCCGAACGTCTATGGGACGAGCTGCTAGTTTCTGCCTAAGAATGATTTCATCTCGTTTCCGTGCTCTTTCTAGACCATTAGAGATTTCTCGAACTTCTTGATCGAGGCGAAGTGGCGGTGTGTTAGTTGGATTGGCTGCTAGTACTAGGATTTTCTTGATCATATTAACTCCTGTCCACCTATACTCAGGTTCAGAATAACCGTAAAGGATGACAATTTTAATTATTGCAGTTATTGGTTCATTATTTTGTTTTCCAGAAAAATAGCCCACCTGTTCAGACGCGCCTTCTCGGGCAGATCATTAACTATTTGAAAATGATGGCAACTTATATTATTAATTTTTTGAGACAGCGTGGCGGTGTGTTTGGAAAAGTCAACAAGATGAGAAGTGAGATAATAGTTTAGCGGATTCGTTCTTTCAGCATCGTGCGATATCTCAAGCGTGGAGGCTACAGATCCACTTAGGCTTAAATGCCTAATAGCAGATTCAATGATGGTATTTCTCTCTTTCACAATACCCCCGGCTGAAGCTATTCACATAAGAGAATGGCCTCCGGTTAAAAGAAAGCCGGTCTGACCGGAAAAGAAACTGCTCATTTTCGCGCAAAGACGCCAAGATTATTTGTATTTTAAGGCTTTTCCTTTGCGGGCCCTGGGCCTTTGCGAGAGATAAATTATATGTAGTTTTACTCGGGGCAAGTCAGATTGAATGTGTTAGTAAATACAGGAATCTATATGATAAATGGTGGTGAGTGTCAACTATTAGATTTTATTTAGTATTTATAGCGTTAAACAATTTCGCCACCAAGACACCAAGTCACGAAGCTTTTTATATCACTTTTAGTGTCTCAGCGCCTTTGTGGCTATCTTCGGTTTATCCGGTCGAAGAAATTTTCGGTCTTCAATAGCTAGGCTAAGAATTTGCGAGCGCCCTGACACAAGATAGTTGTTATCAAATCACCGATATACATTTCTGGCTTTTTTAAATCGATTACATTAAAAATGGAGTATATGAATGAAGACGACTCGCTGGAAAGAGCATTAAACCTATTCGTCATGGGTGTTCACCAGCCGTTGATTGTGAAAAGGGGTGATGATGTCACCGGTATGTTGCGCTTTGGGGATGTGTTTGAAGAAATACGGCAACGCCTGTTGGCTTGCGAAAGATAAATGCGCCAATGATTTGGATAGTTTTACCTAACCCGAATAAACCGGAAATACGAAACTCGAAATACGATACAAATCCGAATTTCAAAGATCCCCTCAAGTTGCCTTATTTTATCAGCTAGTTCCGCGTACTTAAGCGCAATTTGGCGCATTTCTATGTAACTTCGAACTACATAAATACTAACCTCAATCGCGCGAGGAATATTCAATACGCTTACTGCCATTACCGCTCCATGTTCAGTGAAAGCTAGCGGAAGCGCTTTAGAATATTTCAGGTTGGTTGGGTGGCGCAGTTTGCGACCCCCTCTCTTTTTTCTTCTTCAGTGAGCCTGAACATGAAATCATCAGGAAATCTTTTAATATTATATAGTTAATTTAAATGATAGAGCGACACGCGGCGCAAACGCCTGCGCTGCGCGAGCGAAACCATAAATCTTCAATCTTCAATTTTCAATCTTCATTTCCGGCTTTGCCGGGCTGGGAAGTTCCGCTGAAAGTTAATGAAACGGTTCCCAACTTCCCGAAATCAGCAACCAGTTCATCGCCGGGTTCGGCAAGATATAGATCCGTGCAGACTCCGGTGCTGATCAAATCACCGGCTTTTAAGAATTTACCGTGTTCACACAGCGCATTGGCCAGCCAGGTCAGCGAGTTGAGGGGATGACCCAACACTTCGGATCCAGACCCCCTCAGCTTTGGCTCACCGTTGACAATGAGATCGACCTGGTGGGTTTTCAGATCAAATTGATGCCAGTCCTTGCATGAGTCTCCCATAACCCATGCCCCGTTGCAGCCGTTGTCGGCAATGAGCGACGGGACGGATACCTTCGTCCATTCCTTATAGCGGGTGTCGACGATTTCGATGGCCGGCACCAAGGCAGAGACTGCGGCGGCAACGCGATCTGCGTCGTATGGCGCATTTTCCCGGGGCAGATCCTCGGCCATTTCAAAAGCAAATTCGGCTTCGATACAACGCATGGAAAAATCATCCGGGTTGAGATTTGCCGGGCTCCGGTAGACGACGTGAGAAAGCAGACGGCCGTAAAAAGGCGTATCGACTCCCAACAGTTTCTGCGCGAGTATGTTTGTGCAGGCCACCTTATATCCGGCTATGTGCCCGGCGTTCTCTGAAAGAAGCCGCTTAACGAGCTCTTCCTGAACGGCATACCCGGACAATGGATCTTCCGGTCGAATGTCTTTCGGGATATCGGGTTCCTGTTTGAGCGCAAAACGAAGTTGTGCAATAAAATCTGCCGCATTTGATATTTTATCCATAGTTCCCCCTTGATTGAGTCTCATCCATACCTGAATTTTGTCCGCAAATAAAAACAATACGGCTGTGCACAAATGTAATAAAAATGTATAGGACGCAGATCTTCACAGATTTTCACAGATAAATTATTCCAGGTCCGCCTGTCGGCTGAAGAAGTAATCCAGCAAAGTCTGCGAGTGTAATTAGCTTTTTTTCGCCGAAGGCGATAGTGTCAATTGGTTTTAAAATCTGCGTGCATCTGCGAAAATCTGCGTCCTAAAGTTGGTGATTAATAATCTGGTTATTCAACTGGAAACGTGAGGGATTGCCTGGCCCGAATTCGCCTGAATACGAGATACGCCGAATCCCAGAAAAAGGATCAGGCCGGCAGCGAGAAACAGCACCGGGTATCCAAACCAGTTGCCGATATAGCCAAGCAGGATCGATCCTAAAAAGAAACCGGAATCGATACTGCCGGTAAATATTCCCATGATTTTGCCGCGAATTTCCTGGGGTTCATTGCGCAGCGCGATTGCATTGAGACAGGGATACAGCAATCCATGCCCCGAGCCGCATATAAGACCCGATGCAATCAATATCAAATCTCCGCTCAAAAAAACCAGCATCCCAATTCCCGAACTGGTGATGATAAATGCATGGGGGACGATGCGGCGCTCCCCGACTTTATCAGCCAGCCGGCCACCGAAAAATCTCATGGCAACCGCACCGGTTGAATAGGTGATGAAAAAAAGCGATATAAAGGTGAGTTGTTTTTCCTCGGCATATGGGGTGAGAAAGCCAAAGACGGACGACAGTCCGAATCCGAATAGAAAAGCCAATACCACAATCAAAATCCGCCTTTTGTCAGTCAACATCGAGAAAAACGACGGTGATGAACGGCGTGGATTGGCATCGATATAAGACTCCGCCAAAGGCAGGTGGAGCAGAAGCCCGATCAGCGATAGTATGCCCGGCATGACGAAGAATATTTGAAAACCGAACAGCCTGATGACCGTTTCGGCGATGATCGGTCCGATGGCAAGCGCCACGAGTGCCGTAACACCGAACATTCCAAGACCTTCGTTAAGCCGATTTTTTGGAATGATGTCAGCAATATAGGTCATCACAGCCGTAAACGCCAGCGCCATCCCGATGCCGTGGATGAACCTGACTACAAGCAGCGGAACGTAAAAAGCAGAAAGATCCCCCTTGAACAGAAGATAGACCAGGGGCAGAAAGCTCAGGACCAGGCAGGCTAGGGTATAGCATTTTTTTCGACCCAGCCGATCGATCATTTCGGAGATCCACGGGCGGGAGACGATCGATGCGATGGTAAACGCCGCCATCATAATGCCGATATCCGCTTTGTTTCCGCCATGCCGGGTGATGAACAGCGGGAAAAGAAAAAACGTGCTGATGCTTGACATGGTAAAAAAATTTGCCAAGGCCATTATGAGAAACGCGCGGCTGTAAAGCATGTTGGGATTGGAAGTTATTCGTTGTTGGTTATTGGTTAATGGTTTTAAAAGGAATGAGTGCTGTTTTTAAAACTCTCTGATGGTAGTTATGTAAAACCAGGTTCACAGTCTATTCTATTTGCAAAACCGCCGGGGCGCACTAAAGATGGACAATTAACAAATCCGGCTTCAGCGGGTTAGGGATTAATCAGTTCTAGGGCTTGGCGTCCGCGATGAATAACTTCGACCGGATTGCGGCGGTCCAGCGTGGCTAGCTTTGCCTAATTGTGGGCGGCAAGTCCCAGGAGATAGACGTCTGTGACCTGAGCGTGGGTAATGTTCGCATCAAACGCAAGGATTACCAAACACCAAATACAAAACACTAAACACAAGATGATTTCGATTATTTGCGAATTCATCAATCTTTCAAGACAGCCAAAAAGCGATCAACCTCTTCTTTCGTGTTATAATGGGCCAATCCCACACGCACCATGCCGCCGGAGTCTTCCACCCCTAAACTTTCAGTTACTGCCAGGGCGTAGTAGTTTCCATGCCAGACAAAAATTCCGTTTTCTCCCAGTTTCGAGGCGATTTCCTCGGGCGTGTGACCCTTCCAGGTAAACGCCAGGGTGGGGCAGCGCTCGTCAAACTCGTTCTCATTTAAAATGCCGTAAACAGTGATGCCAGGGATTTGGGTCAACCCGGCCAGCATCCGCGAAAAGAGGGGGCGCTCGTATGCGGTGATGATTTCCATGGCCTGCTTCAGCTCCCGTCGGCGCCCCTGGTAATTTCCGAGCGCTGACGACAGATGGTCGCCGTAATCCCGTCCGATAGCAGCCAGGTAATCGACTGCTGCGACAACGCCGGCCAGGCCTTCGTGATTCAATGTCCCGGTTTCGAATTTATGGGGCGGGTTGGGATCTGCGGGTCTGACTTTGTATGCGTCCAATTGTTCGAGCAGCTCCTGTTTCGCCCAGACGACGCCGACGTGAGGGCCGAAGAATTTATACGCCGAACACACCAGAAAATCGCAGTCCATGGCCTGCACGTCGATCGGCCGGTGGGGGGCATAGTGCACGGCATCGACCCAGATCCGGGCGCCGACATCACGGGCCATGGCCGCGATTTTTTTGACGGGATTGATGGTGCCCACGGCATTGGACGCATAGCCCACGGCAATCAGCCTGGTTTTGCCGGATATCAGTGAGGAGAGGTGGTCCAGATCCAAACGGCAGTCCGTGACGTCAATATCGGCCCATTTGATGACGATTCCCGATTCTTCCAATGCCACCCAGGGTGAGATATTGGCGTCGTGGTCCAGGCGGGTGACGATGATCTCGTCTCCGGCCTCCAGGCTGCGGCCGATCGACCGGCTGAAGTTAAAGGTCAGGGTGGTCATGTTGGCGCCGAACACGATTTCTTTTTCAGAAGCGGCATTCAGAAAATCAGCCATGGCGCTGCGGGTTTGATGAATCATCTCGTCATTGCGATAACTGGTGGCAAATGGACCGCCGCAGTTGGCATTGGCATTGGTAAAATAATCGACCATTGCGTCCATAACACTTTGCGGCACCTGGGTGCCGCCCGGCCCGTCGAAGTAAACATAGGAGCGGCCTCTTTCATCGGTTTGCTGCAATGCCGGAAATTGGCTTCTTAACGGTGATAAATCGATTATTTGATCAGCCATTTGTAAATCTCCTAATTAATCCGCTCGGAAAAAGGGTGAATCCAGATTTGCAAATTGTTCCTTATAAACTCCATGATTTTTTAGATTGGTACTCAGCGGATTAATTAGTTTTTTGCTACGCATCATTTCAGGCTACTCAATATCTGCGTGGATGCTGATGTCGAAAAAACAGGAAATAATCCACTGAAAATTAATGGGTCTATAACAGAAATAGAATACTGTTTAAATGCAAAAAACTGAATTCATCGGAGTATTTGAGTTAAGAGTTTTATATATTTTTGAACCACGAAAGACACGAAAGACACGAAAATAGGGATTAGAACGTTTTTTGGCTTTTGTGTATTTCGTGTATTTCGTGGTTTAACTCAACTCTCCAGGAACGTAGACCAACCGGTGCGCCGGATCGGTATTTAATTCATACTTGAATTTTTTCACAAAACGAATATCTTATTGGCCATGGATATTACGTCACGTGTCAACGAATTGATTCAACAAGGGGAAACCTTTTGTCTGGCGACTGTTGTCAAGTCTGATAGGTCGGACATTGCAGCGGGTCAAAAAAAAATTGTTCTGGATAGCGGATCGATGGAAGGAGCGATTGATGACGCCCAACTGAATCTGAATATCGGTCGTCTGGCAAAAGAGGCGATCAGCGAAAAAAAATGTAGTTTGGTTGAGGTTGCACCCGGACTTCATATTTTTTTTGATATTATTTTACCCGAATTGAAGCTGGTGGTCTGTGGCGCCGGACATATCGCCATTCCCCTGTCGCGGTTTGCACGCGAGGTCGGATTTCGGGTAACCGTGCTCGACGACCGAGAGGATTTTGCCCATTCCTCTCGTTTTCCGGGGTGTGATGTATTAGCAGCGGACTTTGCCCCTACACTGCGCAATTTCAACCTGAATCGTTCAACCTTTGTGGTTGTGATCACCCGTGGCCATGAACACGATGTTGAATGTCTGATGGAGATTTTAAAACGGGAAACCGCTTATATCGGACTGATCGGCAGCCGGCGCCGGGTCCGATTTGTACTGGAGCTGCTGGAAAAACAAGGGATCGCCAAGGAGCGCTTGCAGGAAGTTTTCACACCCATCGGAACACCAATTGGGGCTGAATCGCCGGCAGAAATTGCTTTATCCATCATTGCCGAGTTGGTGTGTGTCCGGCGTAAAGGCCATCAACAGGCCCGTGCATTAAGGAAAGCCGTAGGTATCGAGCCATGACCGATCAGGAAATATTTCAAAAAATTGCCGAATTAAAAAAACAAAACATTGCGGTTTGCCTGGCAACCATCATCGAAACCTCTGGATCAACCCCGCGTGAAGTCGGCGCCAAAATGATCGCCTGCGCTGATGGAACTATTTATGGGTCCGTCGGCGGAGGCTGCGGCGAGAGTCAGGTTAAAAGCGCTGCCCTGCGCTGCCTGCTGACCACCGGGAAACCTGAAATTCTGGAAGTCAGCCTGCTGGACGACATGGGCACCAAAGGGGGAGATGTCTGCGGGGGGAAAATGCGCATGTTCGTAGAACCCATAATTAATCCGCTTTGAAAAGGTTCGAATCCGTGGCTTGATACGAACCCTAAAAGTTCAAACCAGCAATTATATAAAATGACCGGCGGATTAATTTTCAGCAGCCCCCTCATTGTTTTTT
>Ga0209146_1000255_pt1 | contig 16842 bp, 10 predicted proteins | sample WorMetLIZAISLAND_2_FD_187402 | JGI IMG/M metagenome (GOLD analysis project Ga0209146, IMG submission 187402) | Marine gutless worms symbiont microbial communities from Max Planck institute for Marine Microbiology, Germany - Olavius geniculatus... | ecosystem: Host-associated > Annelida >...
TATTTATTATTACTCAAACCTTCAGTCATTTGTAACCGGCCGTCAATAATACGCCACTAGCGTCCAAATTCGGGCATGGGAAATATACATGAATTTGAAAAATCAAAGTTTGGCCAAAGGCTATATGAACAAGGTCCTTTATGTCGATCTGAGCCGCGCGTCTTACCATACTGAACCCCTTGATCCCCAAACCGCGAAACTGTTTTTTGGCAGACGGGGTTTCGGCATCTATTATCTTTTTGATCATTTTAGAAAGATGCAGCAGGAAGGCCGGTATCAGAACCCTTTTGTCGAGATTGATCCCCTTTCAGCCGACAATATGATCGTTATCGCCACCTCGGCCACAACCGGAACCCGAATGCCGGCTTCCGGCAGAGTTCACATGAACTATAAATCTCCTTTAACGGGGGCCCTGGGCAGCACCAATAGTGGGGGGCGCTGGGCGGTTGAATTCAAGAAGGCCGGATATGATGTGCTGGTGATGACGGGTCAATCTCCCAAGCCCGTCTACCTTATGATTTCAACTGCCGGCGTCGAGTTTGTTGCGGCCGGATCCCTCAAAGACTTGAGTTCCATCGAAACCAGATCGGCCATTCAAGAGCAGCATTCCAAGAAGGCCCAGGTCCTGACGATCGGGAAGGCCGGCAAAAACCATTGCTATTTTGCTTCGGTGTTGAGCGACCGGGGTAAAGCCCTGGGCCGGGGCGGCGGGGGTGCCGTTTTCGGGTCAAAAAACCTCTATGCCGTCGCCATACTGCCAGGCCGAAAAACGACGATCGAGGTTGCCGATGAATCGAGCTTGAAGCTTAAACATAAAGGCGGGGCGGCCTACCAGGCCACATTGAAATTGAACATCGGCAAATTCACTAAAAAGGAAGCGCACTTCGGCATCTTGTCCTCCATGGGATCGTTGGGGATTCTGGGAATGGTCGATAACTACGGCCAACTGGTCCATAGCAATATGCGGGATACCCGCCATGCCCCGGCCGACATCAGCAAAATCAGCGGTGAAGCCCTGAGAAACCATGCCAAAAACGCCAAACCGGGTGAGACCCGGATTGAGGTCAAAAAAGGTGCCTGCGCCAACTGCCCGATTACCTGTAAAAGAGAAACCCGGCTCATCGATGGCCGGGGAAACCTGATCGAGGCCGGCGAGGGGCCGGAATTTGAATCGACGGCCCTGTTGGGGGCCAATTTATCCATTTACGATTTAACAGTCATCATCCGGGCCAATTACCTGGCAAATCATTACGGCCTGGATACCATTTCCCTGGGGGCAACTATCGCCGCGTTTTTTGATCTTTATGATGTCGTGGCGCAAAAGACCGTCGACCTTCAACCGGCGGAAGAGAAGTTTTTGGAAGAGGTCGCAGATTTTACTGCGCAATTTGGAACGCCCGGTTTTGGCAAGCCGGAATTGCTGATTCCACTGGTTGACCTGATCGGCCGGGCCGAGGGCATCGGCCGGCACCTGGCCAAAGGCTCATACCGCTTCTGTGAGCGCTACGGCCATCAAGAGCTTTCCATGAGTGTCAAAAAACTGGAACTGCCGGCCTACGATCCCCGGACGTCATTCAGCCAGGCCTTGTGCTATGAGATGAACAACCGGGGCGGGTGCCATCTGGAAGGCGGCTACACGGCGCCCCACGCTTACTGCGCCGGCTACGCCGAATGGCCGGCCGACAGGATCGAAGGCACTCCCCTGATCGCCAAAAACGCGGCCCTCAAAAACACGAGCCTGGATATCATCGGTGCCTGCGCCTATGGATCCTTCTCACTCAGCCTGGATGAATATGCGGCCCTGGTCAGTGCCGTTACCGGACTCGATTATAATTCAGGGTCTCTTAAGACAATTGCCAGCCGGGTGATTACGCTTGAAAAAGTGTTTAATAGCTTGTGTGGTTTGACCGTGGAAGATGACTGGCTGCCCGATCGACTTTATTCGGAACCCATCGAAGCCAATGGAACTGCGGTAATGTGTCGTCGGGAAGATTTTCAGAAGATGCACCGGGAATATTATGAGTCCCTGGGATGGGACAGCTCTGGCCGGCCGACTGATGAAACTTTAGAAGAATTGGAGTTATTTGATATGGTTTATGGTGTTCCGCCGGAGGCGGACCGCCGGCCAGGAAAGCGGCTAGTTTGATTGAACAAGAAACTGAATTTGTATATTGTACACGAGAGCAAATTCCAAATTACAAACACCAAATTTCAAATAAATCTCAAATCCCAAAATCCAATGACCGAAACCCCTTTTCGCACGACCAATGTTGGGTTTCGAATTTATTGCTAAAACGCCGGTAAAATGTAGGTTGGGTTGAGTGCAACGAAACCCAACAATGTCCGGTGTAAATTCAACCCAGCCTACAAATCTTGAAAAGCCGCTAGTCAAATCGAATAACAAACAAATGAACGTCGAACATCGAACATCCAACATCGAATATTGTATTCTGTCACTTTATAAAAAGATTGGTCAAAGCCAATCTGACCTTCGAGAATTTGGGGTTCGCTAGTTTTAAATTTAGAAAAAGCGCAGCGCCATCATTATTCGATGTTCGATGTTGGGCGTTCGATGTTCGATGTTAAATCAGTCAATTGATCCAAATATTTAAATTGAACTCGAGATCCAAATGGGAACAACTAGTAAGACAACTGATAAAAAGAATCTCATATTTGAAAGAATGCATAAAATCGGCCGGGCGATTTCCTGGGTTAACGCCAACAACACCCACAGTGGCAATCTTTCCATGCGCGATCCGTCTGACCCGGATTTATTTTATATCACCGCCAGCGGCTCCCAGGGCGGTCACTTGATCAGGCAGGATATCGTGCCGATTCGTTTTTCCGGCGTCAGCTGGGGCGATGCACGCGGTTCAACCGAATCGACGATTCATCGGGCGATCCTGAACATTCCGGGCGTCAATGCCGTGATCCACGCCCATTACATGAATAGCACTTTCATTTCATTCGATACCCGGGAAAAGCAGCTCTTCCTCAGATTTTTAGGCACCGACAGCCAGGCCCGGGAAGAGTTTCTTTTTTATCCGGTGGATCTGCTCGGCGCCTATTGCATTGGCGGCGTCAAGGTCGGAAGCTATGAACAACCGGTGGGATCGTCCGAGATGGAGGAACGCATCCCCCAGTACCTGAGCGATGACATCTTGACGATCGTCAGAGGCCACGGCCCGTTTGCCAGGGCGTCCACTCCTGAAATGGCCTTTCATTACCTCAGTGTTTTGGAAAACAGCGCGATCTTGGCCATTTTCCTGCGCCGCCGAGGCATCGACATTGGCCGAATTCAAAAAACCATCATGGAACTGGGAAAAGACAAGTACTTCCCGATCAGTCCTGCTTTACCGGAGATAAACGAATCGCCCCCATGCGAAATCGATGACCCTTCGGTGCGGGAGGATTTCCGCATCCGGCTCAATTATAACTACCGTCAGTCCATCGGTGCTTATGGAACCGGTTCCATGAGCCATAAGATATCTTCGAACGAGATGATCTATTGTCCCATGTCAGCCGTGCCGGAAAGTTTCGAGTTTCCGCTGGTCCGCGCCTCTTTGGAGTTTCAAGTGGATGACTTGTTGGATATGAGGCTGCATAAGCTGATATATCAAAATACCCACCAGAATGCCTGTATGATTACTTCCAGTCCGATGGCCACTGCCGAAGGTATGGCGATTTTAGCAGAAGACAACGGAATGGAGGCGTTGACCGGCCGTGCCACGAATATTGCCTATCTCGCTGAAGATCATCCTGTGGTCAAGCCCATCGACGGTGAAGCCATCTACCTGAATCCCAGGGTCGGACTGGTGGACATGTCGCAGTTAACCGACATGACGCCGGACAACCCGATCCTCAATATGCTGCGCTGGTACAAAGGCTGCTGCATAGCGGCCGGCTATGGCGTCATCTCAACCGGTGAAGCGACCCTGGAGCAGGCCGCCCACAATGCAGCGTCCGTCGAAAGGATCGCCCGGTTTCGGGCCGAAGTATTTATCAATGAAAAACTGCTGAACGGGCCGCCGGTCAATGAGTTCGAACCGGAGTAAAGACAGTTATAAGTTATTCGTTATTGGTTATTGGAGGTGGGCCTTCTGCAGCGCCGGAGCTTATGACCATAGATGCTTTTACAAAGGTAGCCTTAAAAAATTTCCAATTTTTGTAGTGGCGGGGTTTATCCCCGCCAACAGCGGCGATGGCAGCAGTTTAAGAGCGGAGATAAGCCCTATGGTCACTAAGCTATCTTTAGTGGGTAGAACTAATAACGAATAACAACTAACCATTAACATACTACGTGGAGGTTGATTATGAATAAAGTCAAATGGGGAATCATGAGCACGGCCGACATCGGCGCCGTTAAAGTAATTCCGGCCATGCAAAACAGCACCCTCTGTGATATTCAGGCGCTGGCCTCGCGCTCGCTGGAAAAAGCGAAATCCCTGGCAGCCGAACTTAAAATTCCGATCACCTTCGGATCGTATGAAGAACTGCTGGAATGCGAGGACATCGACGCGGTTTATATCCCCTTGCCCAACCATCTGCACGTTCCCTGGTCGATCAAGGCGTTGGAAGCCGGCAAACATGTTCTTTGCGAAAAGCCTATTGCGCTGTCAGCGGCTGAAGCCCAACAGCTGCTGGACGCGAGCAGAAAGCATTCGGATCTGAAAATTATGGAAGCCTTCATGTACCGGCATCACCCCCAGTGGCAAAAGGCAAAGGAATTGGTGGATTCCGGTGAAATCGGCTCGCTGCAGACCATCCAATCGTTTTTTTCCTACTACAACACCAATCCGGCTGATATCAGGAACATGGCAGATATCGGCGGCGGCGGTCTGATGGACATCGGGTGCTACACCATTTCGCTGGCCAGGTTTATGTTTGATTCAGAACCGCAAAAAGTCTGCGGCCTGATGGAATATGACCCGAATCTTAAAGTGGATCGCATCACATCCGCGATACTTGACTTCGGACGGGGAACTTCGACGTTTACCTGTTCGACGCAGTTGGCGCCTTACCAGCGGGTCAACATTTTCGGTACCCGGGGACGCATCGAGATTGAGATTCCCTTCAATGCGCCGCCGGATCAACCCTGCAGATTGTGGCACCAGTCCGGGGATCAAACCGAAGATATCCGCTTTCCCGTCTGCGATCAGTACACGCTTCAGGGGGACTTATTTTCGGAGGCGATATTAAAAGACACCGCGCTGCCGACACCATTGGAAGATGCCATTGCCAACATGAAAGTGATCGAGGCAGTGGTGGAAAGCGCCAAAAATCGGTCATGGATTTAGATAAGCATTAGGGGCCATCGGCTTTGATCTACTCTGAAGGGATGGCATGCGCGATATTGCCTAATTGAGATATCTGTATATTGGTCAAAGTGTAGATACTCTCAGGTGGAGGATGTAGAAATGAAAATAGCTGTTTTTGGTGCAGGGGGTGTGGGAGGCTACTTCGGCGGACGGCTGGCTCAATCCGTATATCGTCGAACCGGGATATATTTGCCATGCTGGAGCAGAACCATTAATAAATTTGGTGAATTGAATAATAGCCGAAGTGACCGTGTTTGGTGCTGTGGTGCGCTTTGGCCAGGAATCAGGAGTAGATACACCCGTTAGTAATTTTGTTTATAGTAGCCTACTCCCTGTGGAGAGGCAAGCACGGGATCAACATTAACTCCTTGTCTGTATGTTGTCACAATTTCCTGCAGACAAGATCGCCTTGACACTCGCTATAATCTTCTCTTTGGCGGCATTGCCGTAAGCAAGATCGGCATCCTTGGCACTGCGCGAATACCATTTATCAACCTGATACCTATCCATATCGACCCCTTCCGGACAAAAGGCCATCATCAGCGACATCTCCTGCTTACCCGCATGATCGATGGGAAACTCCTTTTGAATCCCGGTATCCAGCAGCGGATGCAGACGGATCCAGTTAAACGGGTCGGTTTGGGCTTCATGGTCACTGTAGTAGTTTTGCATCTCATCGCGGCCCCACCAGTCTTCGCCGCGTTCTTTTTCTAAAAAGTCGAATATTGCCTGCCGGGCGGCCAGCTTGAAAGCCAGGTCCGTCGGCATACCGGCAACGAAGTTTTCGCTTTGATGGTGAATGAAGCCATGGATATTCCGAAAGCCCGTGCGCAGCAGGCCGGCAAACAGGTGGCGGCCGAAAGCATTCAAGACTTCCGACGGCACGTGGATCGAGCCTTTGCCGCCTTCCGGCGATTCGACGACATAACTGGCAGCCCCGTAATAAAACGGCGGCAAGATCACCATATCAATTTCTTTTTCCAGGATCTCCAAGGTTTTAACTACCAGGAGCGTGTCGACGCCCATCACCGAATGCTCGCCATGGTATTCCAAAACGCCCAGCGGCAAAACGACCGGCCAGTGCTCCTTGATCGCCTGTCGGATCTGATCGGGAAACATAAGTTCAAAGCGCATATGATACCTCCAGTTATAGGGTTTCAGGTGTCAGGTTTCGGGTGTTAGGTTATTGAGGGCAAGGAGCATAGAGCGTGGCGCCTGGGGTTGAAAACATGCTTCATTTAGACCTCCTTTTACCTTGAACTTTTTACAGCCGTAAAACCCGCCACCGACATAAATCCAAACCGGATAAACCGGAATTAGCCACAAAGCCACAATTGGTTTCCTAACCAACGTAGCGGCGGGCTTTACGCCCGCCGCACCACTTGTCTCCCCTCATTTGTCGAAGATCCGCCTCCGGCGTGGACGGGATGGGGACTAAGGGGAGGGTGATTGGATAAGAAGTTGATTAGGTATGTGAAAGTTTCAACCTGTCGGCCTTTGAAGTAGCGTGTGCCGAGGTCGTTGGTTTTGATTTTCGTGTATCAGAGACAAATGAATTCTGCAAGAATTTCAGTGGAGGACAGGATTATCGTTTATCCGTTCGCCCGGTATACATAATAATTGGTTTGGTTAGTCAACAGCGTTCACAAACCACACGGGCTTTTTCACCCGCAGTTGAATTTGTAACATATCGGCCCTGGGATTCTTGCCGCATTGGTTAAACTCATCCTAAAATTAAAATCTTTTTTTTGGTTTAATACTGTCTTCTAAAATGAAGGAAGCTGGGGCCAAACTATAATGATTTCGTGTTCTCTCCTTCACATTTCCAATTTACAATAATTATCCAATAAAATATCCATTAATATCCATTTCTTGATTGACTTGTCCATTTAAATTGGATAAAAAAGGATAAAAAATTGGATATTTGACTGGAAATCGATAATGACACCTCGTATCATCAAATTGATAGCCGAAATTGATGAATTTAAGGGCTATTGGAATGCCATAGTTGGCCTGCCCTCGCAGATTCTGTCTTCCATGCGAATCCTTGCAACAATAGAATCTATCGGATCTTCCACTCGGATCGAGGGAGCCGAATTGAGCAATCGGGAAGTCGCAGCGCTTCTTGAAGGTTTAGATGTCCGTTCTTTTCGCAGCCGGGATGAACAGGAAGTTGCCGGGTACGCCAAAACCATGCAACTGTTACATGGCAGCTATGCTGAAATCGATCTAAGCGAAAACAATATCAAATATCTGCACAAAGTATTGATGCGATTTTCGGAAAAGGACAACTGGCATCTGGGTGAATATAAAAAACACCCTAATCATCTTGCCGCCTTTGATACACATGGGAATCAGATTGGGATCATATTTGAAACCGCACCCCCTCTGGATACACCCAGGCTGATGAAACTGCTTGTCGGGACAACACAAGAACGCTTTCAGGATGAAGATATTCACCCACTGATGACAATCGCTGATTATATTGTTCGGTTTCTGGCTATTCATCCATTTCAGGATGGCAATGGACGTCTGTCTAGAATTTTGACAAATTTGCTCATGCTTCGCACCGGCTACAAGTTTGCAGAGTACAGCTCCCACGAACGGATAGTGGAGGCGAATAAGGAGAATTACTACTTGGTTTTGAGACAGTCTCAGGAAAAGCTGAAATCGATAAAAGAATTTTCTTTGACATGGTTGGAGTTTTTTCTTGAATTGCTGAAGAAACAAAAGGATGAGCTGAAGGCAAAGATCGAACGCGAGAAAGTGGCTCAGCGTCTCCCCGAACTCTCTGAAAAAATCTGTGCTCTCGCAGAAGATCGTGGCCGAATTACAGTCGCTCTTTTATCCGGAGAACTCAAGGCAAACCGTAACACGATCAAAAAACACTTGCAAAATTTAGTAAGAATGGGTCGACTCGTAAAAAACGGCAAAGGCCGAGGAGTTTACTATTCACCATTTTAGTGCTGCGTCGTTGCAGGGGGCTTGCGGCACACACTTCTTATTCCAGAAAAATTAATTGGACAGGATCAACAGGATGTTTAGGATAATGCGGCCTTCGGCCGAAAGGCCCCTCGCCGCAGGCAAAAAAATTCCTGATCATCCTGTTGATCCTGTCTAAATAAAAATAACAAAAATCGAATCCATTCCACAACTCTTAGGGCTATGCCCACCAAATATCTCCAATTTCATCTGCCAATGGTGGGCACAGCCCACCCTACGCCTGCATTCGTCATCCGATTTTTTTTTGCTCAGTCCTCAGTACTTGCTGCACAGTCATTAAAAGGGTTTTGCTTCGCCAATCGTCAATCGACATTCGGGACTAGCTAAGCAGGTGCCGCGTCGAATTGTAGAGATCCCGGTACCTGGCATAGCCTTCATCGTATACCGCCTTGCTGGCTTCATTCGGTACGATCTCTTCCTCAATGTCAACCCAACGGCCGACCTCGTCGACGCTGTCGAAAAAGTTGCTGCCGACCGCGGCCAGGAAGGCATCGCCGTAGCAGGCGCCCAGCCTCTGTCGGGGAAGGTTTTGGGGGCATCCCGTGATATCCGTGATGAGCTGCATGAGCTGCCGGCTTTCGCTGGCGCCGCCGATGGCCATAATCCGGTCGGCCCGGGCGCCGGCTTTGGCCATTTCCTCGATATTGTGCCGGATGCCGAAACCCACGGCCTCCTGAAGTGAGCGGAAAATGTCGCCGGGAGTGCTGGAAAGCGACATGCCGAAAAAAACTCCCTTGGCAGCAGGATTTTGCAGCGGCGTTCTCTCCCCGGCAAAATAAGGAAGGCAGGTGATGCCGCCGGCTCCGGGAGATGACGCCGCTGCAAGGTCTTCCCACGGCGCCATACTCCGGCCGGGAAAGGTCTCGCCGAACCATTTAAACATACTGCCGACCGTCGACATGCCGCCGGTCAGTGCGAAAGCGCCGGGCTGCATAAAATTTGTGGCCCAAAAGGAGCGGACCGGAAAAAGATTCTCTGTTCTCAAGATAAAGAAGTTGCTACTGCCGTACATCATCATCATGTCGCCGGTTCTTTCCACGCCGGCGCCCAATGCCTCCGAAGCCGCGTCGATGGTGCCGGTGATGACCGGCACGCCCGGCGGCAGTCCCGTCGATTCAGCGGCTGCGGGCGTCAACTCCCCGGCGATCTCGGTGCTCCACAAAAGCTCGGGCAACTTTTCCATTTCCGTAATGAAACTTGCCGTCGACGGGTCCCAATTCTTGGCGGCGATATCGAAAATGGGAGCAAATCCGATGGCGCTGTAGATATCCAGGGTGTAGCGGCCCGTAAGTTTGTAGACCAGATAGCCGGTGGCCGTGAGAACTTTTGAGGTTTTTTCCCAAACCCGGGGTTCGTTTTTCTGTATCCAGCGCATCTTCGGGCAACAGGATTGGGAGGAGAGATCCTGTCCGGTTTTGGCGAAGATGACCTCGCGGCCGACCTGTTCTTCAATCTCGCGGATTTCTTCCATGGCCCGGGTATCGATCCCGTAAAGAATTCCCGGCCTCAGCGGCCGTCCCGCCTGATCGACCGGCAGCACGCAAGGGCCGATAGTGCTTAGCGCCACTGCTTTGATGGTATCCTTGGGTTGCGGCAGATCGCCTACCAGTTTGCGGCAAATGGACAGCAGGTCACCCCACCAGATCCGGTCGGCATCCTGCTCATACCAGCCCGGCTGCGGCATCGACATCTCGTGGGGCTCCGATGCCTGGCAAAGTACATTACCCTCGATATCGACAATGGCCCCTTTAGACGACCCTGTCCCGATATCTACCCCCAAAAAACAGTCGTTCATCTTTCTCCTCATGCGAATATCCCTATGTGCTTAATTTAATCTCAAAAATACTCAAAAAATGAACATCGAACATTGAACATCGAACGTCCAACATCGAATGAGGTTTGATATCGGTTTAATATAAAATTACCTATTCCGCCATTTTGATAGAACTGTTGTTAATCAATATTTCGTCATTATCGTGAAGGCAAGAAACCAGCAATAGCGGGGTGTCGTCTGGGTTTCGATTCTCCGCTTCCCTGCGGTCGACTGAAAATCTCGAATTCCTAATGGGGAAAATACACATTAAAAAGCCCAATTTAATGAATTGCGGAGCGAAGCGACCTCCTTATTCGATGTTCAATGTTGGACGTTCGATGTTCATATTTCAGTTTTATTTATATATGTATAACTTAGTGCCTTTGGGGATAAATCCCGCCACAAAATTATTAACAAATCATTTTGACCTGAGCTTCATTTAACGCCTATGCTCAAAAGCGAGTAACTAGTTCAGGTATTCATAGAAGGATCTTACCATTCTCAAGAATCGGCGCCCCGTCGAGATACACACAGCCTTGCTCCCGAATATCCTTGACAATGTCCCAGTGGATCGGCGACTGGTTGGTTCCGCCGCACTCCGGGTAGGCTCGTCCCAGGGCAATGTGAATGGTGCCACCAATTTTCTCGTCGATGAGGATGTCATTGCAAAAACGATCCAGCATAAAATTTGTGCCAAAGGCAAATTCACCGGGCAGGGACGATCCCTTGTCCTGACGGATGATCGACTGAAAAAAATCTTCTTCCGTGGATGACACGGCCTCTTTTAGTTCGCCGTTTTTCCAGGTCAGCCGAATGTCCCGGATCAGCCGGCCTCCCAGCACGCCCGGTCTTTCAAAAGTGATGGTCCCATCGACCGTTTCCGTGACAGGGGCAGTGGCGATTTCACCGTCCGGCATATTTAATGTTCCGTCGAATGAAACCCACTTGCGTCCTTTGACCGAAAAAGAGAGATCGGTGTTTTCGCCGGTAATCCGCACCTGCCGGCCGCTATTCAATCGCTCACACCAGGCCTGCCATTTTTTGCCCTCCTGTTCCCAGTCCAGAAAACAGGCATCAAAGAACATGTCCGTGATGGTTTCCTCGTCGGTTTGCGCCTGCTGGGCGAACGCGCTGTTGGGGACCCTGACCAGGCACCAGCGGGTTCTTTCCCATCTGGCGGTCGATACGACTCCCATGGCAGCCTGGTTGGCAGCCAGTTTGTCACCGGGAATATCCTGCAGTTCGAACAGATTGTGGGCCCCCCTTAGACCGATGTAGACATCGGCCCACTCCATCCCCCACATCTCCAATTCCGGGACCCATTCGACCTGTTCCCGATTGCCGTACTTCAGAACGCAGCGGCGCAGGGTTTCAGAAAGAAACTGGACCTGGGGCAACGCTCCGGCCTTGACGGCTGCCAGGTAGACGCCTCTGGCCAGCGGATAGGTTTCAGGTTCGATCATGGCAATCATCACCCGCTCCCCGGGGGCCACCCGGGTGGAGTAGTTCACCAGGATCTCGCCCAGCGTTTCCCAGCGTTTATCCATTTTCCTTCCTCATGCACCGGACAATCTCCATAAAGGCCCTTACCCGGGCTTGATCGGTTTCGTTCTCGAAAACGCCATCCCGTTTAAAGGTTGTGGCGGTTACGGTTCCATCGGCAATGGCCAGCTGTTCCGCCACGTTGGCCAGATTGACGCCCGTATTGGCAAACACCGGGGTATCCGGCACGGCATCTTTTACTTTTTTTAAAGTCGACGAGTCGGTTTCCGACCCGGCCGTAAGACCCGAAACACAAAGGGCATCCGGTTTGGTGTTGAATACCGTGGAGCGGGCAATGTCGGCGACATCGCGCTGTCCCAGATAGGCAGCCGCCTCCGGGACAATATTGAACATCAGCTTGACACTTTCCCCGGCAATGCGGTTGCGATGCCGGACTACTTCACCGCAGTTAGTATTCCATAGACCGAAATCACTACCGTAAACCCCGGTAAAAATCTCCCGCACAAATTGGGCGTCGGTTGCCACCGCCAGGTCGATGGACGCCTTGGGATCCCAGAGCACGTTGACGCCAAAGGGTATTTTAATATCATGCCTCAGTTCTCCGATGATGCGGGCCATCGTCGTGTAGGTAACCGGTTCCACCTCGGTCAGGTACGGCAGACTGAATTCATTTGAAAACATGACACCGTCGACGCCCCCCTGCTGAAGTGCGATCAATTCATTGCGGGCCATCTCCATCACCCATCCAATTCCCTTATCTCTCTTATATCCGGGATCCCCCGGGAGGGCCTGCAGGTGGCACATGGCAATAATTGGTTTGTTGACCTGAAATACTTCTTGCAGCCAGCTCATTTTTTCTCCTTGGCAAGCAATTCTAAATGAGCGAAAAGCGCTCAATTAGGTGTTATTGGTTATTAGTTAATCGTTATTAGGTCCCTGTAGATTTCCAAATTCGAAATACGTAATTTAGGACGCAGATTATCGCAAATGCACGCAGATCTTAAAACCAATTAACTCCATCGCCTTCGGCCAAAAAAAAGCTGATTACACTCGCAGACTTTGGTGCATTGCTTCTTCAGCCGCCAGGCGGACCTGGAATAATTTATCTGTGAAAATCCGTGAAGATCTGCGTCCCATAATTTTTATCACATTAACCTATATCGATATACTTGACCCTATCGAGATTGTCAAAAGTTATCCGGAAGATTAGGGAATTTAGGGACTAAGCGAATTCAGGAATTCAGGGAGGCAAGGATTTAGGAACCAAGCGAATTTAGGAATTCAGGGATTGAGGAATTTAGGAATTGAAGGAAGTCTGTCTTTTTTAGTCGGTTCTATCTGCCAAAATATGGCAATCATAATTAAGCTGAATTTTGGCTTCAATATTAGGTTGGGTTGAGATCCCGAAGCGTTCTGTTGGGTTTCGTTCCTCTACCCAACCTACTAAAAACTGTCTCGTGTTGTTATTTCGACAGTGAGATCGAAACCCAACGCCTTGTTTTCTTGTTTTCCACCAGATCGAGTTCATTCTTAATTTTGTATATGGGTACGTTATTTTATCTATTGAAATTGTCTCACAATCCGAAAGTTCTCTAATCCTTCAATTCCCCAAATCCACAATTTCCCATTTTCCCAATCCCTAAATTCCTCAATCCCTGAATCCCTCAATCCCACAACCTAAATCCTCGGATCTTTGGGCTTGACAAACCTATTCGGCTAAACTAATTGTTTGAAGGATCTACATCTGGTTTTTTAAGAATTTTCAATAATTATGGGGGAAACCAGAACTGCACTGCATCATTTTTCTCACGGGCGCTGCCTCTGGCCAACAAACGGCCAGTCTGATCAAAGAAAAGAAACTAATGAACGACGAACATCGAACATCCAACATCGAACATCGAATAATGTATTTTGTCTATTTTAAAACGACCGAGCGACGTGTGGGGTCGTAGCTCGAAGAGCGAAGCCCCAAGCGATTCCACCATTCGTCAATCGTCATTCGACATTCGTCATTACCTGAAGTTTCACATGAGAGGTACCATCCCGGGCAGAAGCAGTAAGATTATTATGCAATGTAATAATTGAAAGGAGGACTTCATGAAAAAAGAAAAAAAGATTACCCGTCGTAAATTTATCAAAGATTCAGCAATCGCCGCCGCCGCCGTCAGCGCTTTAGCCATGGGAACGACCAGTGGGCTGAACCTGCTTACCCGTGAGGCCCATGCCATGAGCCACCTGAGGGCTGAGATGCTAAAGATCCCGGGGGTCGGGATGGGTTCGCCGACAGATGCCGACTGGCAGAAAGTCGGTAAATTGTGCCTGGGAGGCACCAGGAGCACGGTGAAAGAAGGTGAGTTTAAGGGCGTAAAACTTTCCTTTATGGGGCTCAACAACCAGAACCTGCACAATTTCCTATTTCGCGGTTTCCTGAAACCCTGGGAGTCTTACACGGGCGCCAAGATCGACTGGATCGACCTGGCCCAGGCCGACTACAACGCAAGGCTGCAGCAGGCCATTGCAACGGGAACAGTGGACTTTGATGTCCTTGAAATGGGCGCCCCCTTTGAAGGCGATGTGTGCGGCAAGGGTCTGGCATCTGAAATGCCGGACTGGGTTAAGAAGCTGATCGATATGGACGACTATGTCCATTACCTGAAACCTCCAGTCGGAACCTGGAACGGCAAGATCCATCGCATTTCAATCGACGGTGATTGCCATAACTTCAATTACCGGACCGACTATTTTTTGGATCCTGGGTTGGCCAAAGCCTGGAAAGACGAAGGCCACGAGGGTGAGTGGGAAGTCCCCAAAACCTGGCAGAAGGTGCAGGAAGTGACTAAGTTTTTGAAGGGCAAGAAGTTTCAGGGCATGGATGCATATGGCTATCTCGACCCGCCGAAGGGCTGGGGCGGGTTTGGCTTCTATTTCCTGGGCAGCCGGGCCACGGCTTATGCCAAACACCCCGATGATAAAGCCTGGCTGTTCGATGCGGATACGATGAAGCCCCGCGTCAATAACCCAGCCTGGGTGCGGGCAATTCAGGATGTAATCGACGCCCTGCCCTCCGAACCGCCCAATCAATTGAACGCCGATCCCAATACCACAGGCTTTCAGCAGTTTTTGGCAGGCACCGGTTCGATGGTGTCATGGTGGGGCGATATCGGATCCAATGTCAAAACTAACGACTCCTCTGTTGTCGGAGATGTAACCGGGTTCTCCATCTTGCCCGGATCGGATGATGTTTACAACTCCAAAACCGGCAAATGGGAAACTCTGCCGAGCGGGCCGAATTTCGCACCGAACATGGCCTATATCGGTTGGGGTATTTACGTCATGGCCAGGGTCGACGGCGATGCCAAAAAGAAAAAGGCGGCCTGGAGTGCGGCCGCCCATATCGGTGGCAAGGACATCTCGCTCTGGACGGCTGCCTATCCATCGGGTTTTCAACCTTACCGCCAGAGCCACTTCAACATAGATGAGTGGGTCGGGGCCGGTTACGATAGGGCATTCATCAGCTCGTACCTGAAGTCTCAATCAGATTCATACAACCATCCCAATGCGGCGATCGAACCGCGCATCCCGGGTATTTTCCAGTACTACAGCACGGCCGAGGATGAACTGGCCAATATATTCGCCGGTAAATACTCGGCCCAGGAAGGCGCCGATCGGATTGCGGCGGCCTGGGAAAAACTCACCGATCAGATCGGCCGCGATAAACAGATCAAACTGTATAAGGCCTCGCTTGGATTATAATTAGAGCAACGTTATCCAAAAATCGGCTGACGGAGGCAGTAACCGTCAGCCGATCTGTCTATTTCATTAACAGGATCAAGTTTTAATGGACAATTCGTCGGCGCTGGATGGTCAACAGCATTTCAAAGTCGGTATCGAGCATATTTCCGCCAATCGGAAGCGGATCGGCAAAGGAATGATCTGGCTGGCCTCTCTTATTCTGGTTGCGGTTATTCTTGCTCAAATTCTGTACCGGACCGAAACCGTCACCTTCGGTTTCGAGACCTGGCGCCCGATTCTCTATGCTTATATTCTATGGGCGGTTGCCCTGGCCGCCGGACAGGTCCTTATTCGAGGCGAGCTTGGCCGGCGCGCCCTGTTTTTGCTGCCCGCGCTTTTATTCACCATTTCGGTGGTGATCTTTCCGACTTTTTTTGGGCTATTTATCGCGTTTTCCGACTGGAATCTGAGTTCTTTCGAAGGCCGTCATTTCAACGGATTGGACAATTTCCGGGAAATGCTGCAGGATACCTTTTACTGGAATGCGCTGAAGAATACCGTCTACTACATTGCAACGATCGCGGTGGAATTTGTGATTGCCTTCGGCCTGGCCCTGCTGGTCAATACCGCCATCCGGGCCCGCAAGTTTTTTCGTGTCGCTTTTTTGATGCCCTTTATGTTGAGTCCAGTCGCCGTCAGCTGGATGATCGGCAAATCCCTGATGGAATATCGGTTCGGCCCGGCCGCTTCCTTCGCGCGTTTTTTGGGCTGGGACACCCCAGCTTTCTTCTCCTCACCGTGGCTGGCCCGGTTCAGCATCGAAGTGATGGACGGCTGGATGTTCATCCCCTTTATGATGATCCTGTTGCTGGCCGGCCTGCAGGCCATCCCCAAGGATGTTCTAGAAGCAGCGACCATGGATGGGGCCAATTATAGACAATCACTGTTCAAGATCGTATTTCCGCTAATGGTACCGGTCAGCATTACGACCATCATTTTGAGAATCATATTCAAGCTGAAACTGGCCGATATTGTGATCAATGTGACCGCGGGCGGTCCCGGCGGGGCAACGGACACCGTCACGAGTTACATTTACCGCGTCTACCGGGAACGATCCAATGTCGGGTACGGCACCATGCTGGCTGAAGTTTATTTAATTCTGATTATCATCTTTATGTTAACCATACTCAGCCTGGTGAATCGTTGGCGCAAAAAAGCGGGTTAGCAATGTATCCTCCAATTTAATGGATATATGGACATATTGCTCTCAACCAGGCGTTATTCGTTATCTGTTAATCGTTATTAGAATGTGCTGAGATCGTGATTTTTTGTATCTGATGTTAATGAGATATAAAACAGAATTTATTCCTTATTAAACTACGAGCCTATCTACATTTTTAAGGTTAGTGTGACCGTATCTGTCACACCCATGGTGTAAGATCTCCTTAAAAGAACAAACGAAAGGAGATCTTA
>Ga0209146_1000261_pt1 | contig 16553 bp, 10 predicted proteins | sample WorMetLIZAISLAND_2_FD_187402 | JGI IMG/M metagenome (GOLD analysis project Ga0209146, IMG submission 187402) | Marine gutless worms symbiont microbial communities from Max Planck institute for Marine Microbiology, Germany - Olavius geniculatus... | ecosystem: Host-associated > Annelida >...
TGTCTAAAAAGATCTGGGCTGTATCCGAAGCCCACCAGCCTGTTTTTTCTAATTTTTCCGATACGGAATAACCCGGTGTGCCGGCTTCGATCACCAGCAGGCTGATGCCCTGGGCGCCGGCGCCGCCGGTGCGCACCGCACATGTTATCTGGTCCGCCCGGCAGCCGCTGGTTATAAACGTTTTGCTGCCATTGACGACGTAATGGTCATTTGCGCGTACGGCCGTGGTTTGCAGGCCGGCCACATCCGAACCGCCCCCCGGTTCAGTAATTGCCAGGGCCGCAATTTTGTCGCCCGCGATCACCGGCGCGACAAAACGCTCTTTCTGTTCATCGGTCCCATGGCTGACAATGGGCGGAATCGCAATATTCAGGGATCCCAGCCCGGCGGCAAGTCCGCCGGATCCGCACCGCATGACCTCTTCCCAGGCCGCAACTTGAAAAAAGATATCCCCGGGGGTGCCACCGTATTCTTCCGGATAGCCGATTCCCAGGATACCGACATCGCCGGCTTTTTTATAAAGTTCACGCGGAAATTCATTGCGCTCTTCCCAGTCGTCGATGTTGGGGATAATTTCCTTGTCCACGAACTCTTTGACCGATCGCCGGACCATCTTGTGGGCGCGGCCGAAGTACTCCTGAAAGGTGGATTGGTCACTAAACTCAAATTTCAAACTCATCTCCTCTTTCCAAGTAAAATACCAGGTTATTCATTTCGGAAGCATTCATCTACGGTCCTATAAACACAAAAGGTCAATCCTCCGTTTGATGTTGATTTTGAATTAATTTCGCAGAGTTGGAGAGCTGGAGTACTGGCGTGATGGTTAAAAAGCCTGCGCCGTCATTGCAGCATTCCAGCTCGTCTCGTCGAAGCGCTGCGAAGATGGATACTGCCTTGCTCCAATACTCTATGAGCTACAGACGCTTGTGTTCTAGGTAATCCTCAACATACGTTTATCTTGGTTATCGTTGCGGTTATCTATAAATGGCTTCTAGAAAATCTCGGGGAATCCGGCGGTTTTCAGTTCAATGCCGATTTTCTGCGCTTTGGCGCTGAAGTCTTCCATCAGCTGCTTGAGGGCGGTTCGCTGCTCCTCGGCATAGATAAGATGAAAAGTGGTCATGCCCTTATGCCGGCCGACCGGAATGTCCGGAATCAGCCCGGGTTCTTCGACCAGAGGCAGGAGGTCTTCCATTACCCGGTCGATATTCTGATAGCGCTGATCCGGGTTGCGGGCACAGGCTTTTAAGACGAACTGCCCCAGCCTCTCTGGAAGGCCCGGTCTTAATTCAGCGGGATCGGGGATATCCTGGTTCAGATGCATATCCAACAGCTTGAGAAGATCATCCTCCGGAAACGGGCGCCGGCCCGTCAGCATTTCATAGGCGGTGATCCCCAGGGAATAGATGTCGCTGCGCTGATCGACGGTATCGCCTTCTATTTCTTCTGGGCTCATAAAAGCAAGGGTCCCCGAAAAGTCATGGTCGTCCGATCCGGTGGTGCAGGAAAGGCCGAAATCGAGCAGCTTGACACGGCTTCCGCCTTTGATAAACATGTTGGAGGGCTTTATGTCCCGATGGATGATGCCCTGTTGATGAGCAAATTTCAGCGCCCGACATGTCTGAATCAAAACACTGACAATCAGCGGATAGGGGATGTTCTTTTCGCGCTGGATCAATTCTTTGATAGTCTCGCCCTCGACCAGTTCCATAACGATAAACACGGTCCGATAAAGGGTTTCGATATCGTAAACCTTGATAATATTCTCGTGATCGAGGTTGGCGATTATTTTTGCCTCTCTTTCAAAATTATGCAGAAAGTCAGGGTCCATGGCCAGATTGTGCCGCATCATCTTGATGGCCACCGGCATGTTCAAACCGGAATGCAGCCCTTTGTAAACGATGCTGTAGCCGCCGCTGCCAATGATGTCGGTAATAATATATTTGCCGATGGTTCGCTCGGCAGTCAGTTTCCGGCCCGAAAAACGATCGGCAACCAATTCGGTCAAGAAGCATCGCATATCCGGATTCTCTTCGGCAATGGCGTCGAACTGCCGGCGGCTCAACCCCCAGAGCTTCATGTCGGTTTCGGCCTCGACATGGGCGCTGCGGGGCTCACCGGTCAGCATGCCCATCTCGCCGACGACATCACCTTTGCCCAGGCATCCCACGGTGTATGTGTTTTGATCTTTCTCCACGCAGGCCAAACAGGAGCCTTCCTGCACGATATAAAGCATATCGCCTGGATCTCCCTGATTGATAAAGCGTTCACCCGCCTTGATCTCCCGGTACGTCAGGCAGTTTAAAAATGAGCACAGGGCTTTTCGAGGAAGAGAGGCCAGCAGTTGGGTGCTATTGATAAATTCAAAATCCGGCGGACTGGGAATTCTCGTGTTTCCAGTAGATTGGGAGATTTCGACACCGGCTTCTGAATGTGCCTTTATCTCCAGGCCGACCAGAAAAGCTTTGGAAGAATCAGATACTTTTGCGGTCCATCGAACTTTGCCCCGGTATAGATACCACAACTTTTCGCTGTCCTTATAGACCAACAGGCTGACTGCAGTGTCGGCTTCTATGGATTTGGGGGCTCTAAAAGCGGCCCCACCCCGGCACATGTTGATCACATCCACGTAAAGGTTCAAGGGCGGCGCGATCAATGCGGTTCCGGATTCATACCCCGAGTGCTCGGTCAGCAGATAACCCAGTTCGGGCGGCTCCAGCTCGTGCCGCTCGCATTTCCGGCGGTTGTTTTGAGCGTCCATGGTATTATCTTTCTGTTCAATCCTGAAACAATCTTGAAGCCGGGTGCAACTCAACGGTCCATCAAAGGAAACGTCTGCGCGTCGACCGTCAGTCACAACAGCCTGATATTATTTTATTATACAATCAATACTATGGTGCCGCCAACCGCCTGTCAAGACTTTTATCCATGCCGGGATTCTCATTTCGAAACCTGTGTTGACAAATCCCCTTCCCTGTGTCTTTATAGCGACGCTTGCGATGATGCAACTGGATTTTGAAAAGAAGTATGCTAATGGACATCAATCTGTTCTGGCTGGCGATTATCGTTTTGATTTCTTATTCCATCCAGGCTATGTCCGGGTTTGGCAGTACGATCCTGGCTTTGACCCTCGGTGTCCATCTGTACCCCATGGCCGAACTCCTGCCTGTGCTCGTCGCGCTCGATCTGTTGGTGAATCTGTATATTGCCACCCGGCATCACCGGCATATTAACCGGCCGCTTTTATATCGGTCGATTGTTCCTTGCATGGGGGTCGGTCTTCTGGCAGGAATAGGAACTTTCCATTTCTTCCAAGGTGCCGTATTGGAAACCATCTTTGGCTTTCTCGTCTGCGGGCTTGCCTCCCATGAACTGCACCGCTTATTTCGCAACGATCGCATCCGGCGTACGCTGTCCGATCTGGAGTCGGCCGGCTATATTACAGCCGCCGGGTTTATCCATGGCATCTATGCCTCCGGCGGTCCATTGCTGATATATGCCGTCGGCAGACTAGATCTGCCCAAGTCGGTGTTCAGGAGTACCCTGGCGGCCGTCTGGCTCCTTTTCAGTATCATCCTCAGCGTATTTTACCTGTATTCAGGAAAGTTGACCGGGGAGAGTTTGAATCGGCTCCTGATTTTTCTTCCGATCATTTGTGTCGGTATCATTTCAGGAGAATGGCTGCACCGCCGTATCAATGAATTCCACTTTAAAATTTTTATTTTTGCGGCTCTGCTTTTTGCCGGCCTGTCGATCATTCTGGCCTGACGCAATTTCTTGACAGATTCCGGACATTCATGATTAATTCTCAAGGCAGCTCATAATCCAAAACTCGTAACCCGTAACTCGCAACCCGAAACCCGTAACCCGTAACCCGCAACTCTTAACCTGAAACCCAAGATAGGAGCAAGCCATGAAAGAAGTCGTCATCGCCTCAGCCTGCCGTACGGCCATCGGAACCTTCGGCGGAACCCTCAAGGACAGTCACGCCGCCAGCATCGCCAGTGTTTCGATGAAGGCAGCGGTAGAAAGAGCCGGCATTGATCCGGCCGTTATCGATGATGTTCGTTACGGATGCTGCATGGAGCCGGTCGATGCGCTGAATGTCGCCCGCATTGCCGCGCTACTGGCCGGCATACCCGAAGCGGTGACCGCCGTCACCATCAACCGGGTCTGCATTTCCGGTATGGAGGCGGTTGTCTCAGGTATGGCAATGATTCAGGCAGGCATGGCGGATGTGATCCTGGCCGGCGGGGTCGAGCACATGTCAGGGGTACCCTATTCCGTTCCGGCGGCCAGGTGGGGCTGCCGCCTGCAGGACAATGAGTTCGTGGACAATATCATCCGGGGGCTGCACTGCGGCTCACATGTTATACCCCATCCCGAAGACGGCCCGGTCAACGCGGAGATGCCCCCACTGAGCTATTTCAAAGGCAAACCCTACATCATGGGCCACACCGCGGAGTTCATTGCCCAGCACCTGGATATCAGCCGGGAGGAGATGGATCGGGTGGCACTGAGAAGCCACAACAACGTGGAGCGGGCCACCCGCGACGGCTCTTTTGAAGATGAAATCGTCCCAATCGAGATTCCCCAACGCAAAGGGGAGCCGCTAATCTTCGACAAGGATGAACATTTCAGGCCCGGAATGACCCTTGAAAAGCTGCAGGCCCTGCCGCCGGCCTTCGTTCCCAAGATCGGCAAAGTGACCGCAGGCAATTCCAGCGGCATCAACGACGGCGCCGCCGGCCTGATCGTCATGTCTGCTGAGAAAGCGAAGGAATTGGACATCCAGCCCCTGGCCAGAATAAAATCAGTGGCCAGAGGCGGGTGCCACCCGTCGGTGATGGGCCTGTCCCCGGTTCCGGCGGTCAACAACCTGCTCGGCACAAGCGGGTTGAAAATAGACGATTTCGAATTGATCGAAGTCAATGAAGCTTTCGCGGGCCAGTACCTGGGTTGTGAAAAAGAGCTCGGTTTGAACCGCGATATTACCAATGTCAACGGATCGGGCATCGGCCTGGGCCATCCGGTCGGAGCAACCGGCGCCCGGCTGATCGTCACCCTGATACATGCCATGAAGAAAAACGGCAGCAACCTCGGCCTGGCGACGCTGTGCGGGGGCGGAGGAGTGTCGATGGCCACCGCGGTTGAGATGGTGTAAATAGAGTTGGGTGCTGATTTCTGTGTCCTTCAAGTCCTATTGCCTTGAAGGAAATGGTTAGAAGAACATCGAACGTCCAACATCGAATTTTGAATGGAAAAGCATTTAAAGAAAAACTTTGATAGGAAAAACGCCGGATCAGGGCCTCGGTACAAAACATAAAGAATGTTGAAATGAAATAGTTATCGTCATTCAGGGTTTGAAATCGGGATGTTTTAAAGCCAACGAAATAGAGGAGCGAAGCGACATCATTATTCGATGTTCGACGTTGGATCCGCCTCAGGCGGATTCGATGTTCAGATTATTTGCTACAATTGCCCCTAAACCACATTCTTCATACGATACTGTAATTAATGAAAAGTCAAAGGAGGTCGAAATGAAAAAAACGACATTGGGCTGCCTGTGCTTATTTCTGGTAATTTGCTTTCCCTTCGGTCTAATGGCAGCAGATTACATTGCCGAGGCCGACAGTGCCTTTGACAGGGGCGGGCTTGACGGCTACAAGCAGGCCATCGAGTTGCTGGAAAAGGCCCTGGCTGCAAATCCCGACAGCTATGAGGCCAACTGGAAGTGCGCCAGGGCCCACCGGGAATACGGCGACGAAGCCAAGTCCCAAAAGATCGAGGGCTGGAAGGACATCTGTGCTGAATACGGCAAGAAGGGCATGCAATACGCCCAAAAAGCCATCGAGATCGATTCCGCCAAACCCGACGGCCATTACTATTACGGTCTCAGTGTCGGGATCTACTCAGACGGCGTCAGCATATTTACAGCGCTGTCCGAGGGCCTCAAAGACAAGACCCAAACCAGTTTTGAAAAAACCTATGAAATCAATAAAATGTACAAAGACGCCGGGCCAATGCTATCGCTGGGTCGTTTCTGGGCGGTTCTCCCATGGCCCATGCGGGACCGCAAAAAATCCCTGAAATACTACCGTGAATACCAGGGCACGGAATAATTTGCGGACAACCTCGAAGCGCATTACTACATCGGGGAAGTGCTCTACCAGTCGGGAGGCAAAGACAACAAGGCCGAAGCCAAAACCCTGCTTGAAAAAGCGGCAACATCCCAGGATCCCTATTTTAGAGACAAGGCCCAGGAACTGCTTAAAAAACTCAAGTGATCTTCATCGGCGGGCGCTTAAAAATCGAGTTCATGGACGAGCTGCCCCTCAATGCGGTGGGCAAAGTCCTCAAGCGCGAGTTCAGGGAAATGATGAAGACCTGGGCTGGTTGCTGGATGCTCGATGCTCAATTCTGGATTCTCGATGCTCGATACTGGATAGTCGGAACCGAGTATCGAGCACCCAGCATCCAGTGACCAGAAGCCAGTGACCAGTAGCCAGAAGCCAGCGACCAGTAGCCAGAAGCCAGCGACCCGTGGCAAGATGCCGGAGACCAGCGACATGAGAAAGCTGCTCGTAATGTGGAATTGATACGATGGATGATATTTAAAATCCAGGATTAGCCCATGAATACCGCCCGACTGTTCGACCCCGATCGCCGCAGCAAAGCACCGGCAGTGTTCATCCTCTGCCTCGCCGTTATGGTTGGGGCCGCCGGCCTGGCCTCGCTGACCCAGCGGGGATTCGGTAAAATCGCCGTGTCCAATGTGACCTACACCAGCTTCAACGGAATCGCCATCCGGGCCAAGCTTCTCAGGCCGCTGAGCGCCGGCCAGTCCAATCCGGCGCCGGGCATCGTCTACATTCACGGCTATCAAAACAACCGCGAAACCAGCGATGCCTACTGCATCGAATTGGCCCGCAGAGGGTTTGTCGTCCTGGAAATCGATGCCATTGGACGGGGCAACTCCGGCATCCCGGGAAATCTGGATGATCCGGACTTCGATCACACCTATGGCGGCAGAACATCCTTGGCCTATCTTAAATCCCTGCCCTTCGTCGATGCCCACTGGATCGGATTGATGGGCCACAGCCTGGGGGCGGAGATGGTTTACCGGATGGCCGTAAAAGATCCCTCGATAGAAGCCCTGGTGATATCAGGCTTTGCCTACCGCGAGGACGCCTCGAGCGCGATGCCCAAAAACATGCTGATGATTTTCGGAAAGCACGATGAGTTTCGCCGGCGTATGACCGGGACGAAGGATTTCGAAAAAGAATGGATGCAAACCGCCCTGACCCGCAAGGTGTTTGCGGCGCAAAACCCCGAGCTGTCGACAACCTACGGAGAATTCAAGACCGGTACGGCCCGGCGGGTCTTCATGCCCGCGATTACGCATCTGCATACCAGTCACAACACGGCCGCCATTGCCGAAGCCCTGCGATGGACCCGGCAGGCGCTCGGCCCGCCCGATGAACAATGGAGACCGGCCGGCAGCCAGATCTGGCTTTTGAAGGAATGGTCGACGCTGGTCGCCATGGTTGCCTGCCTGGCCTCTCTCCTGCCCCCGGGGCTGGTCCTGCTGCGAACCTCCTTTTTCCGGTCACTGCAATCCCCGGTTTCGGCTGGATTCAGCTGCAGCGGCAAGGCGTGGATCAAGCCGGCCATTATCAACGGCATCCTCATGTGGCTTTACCTCCCGCTTATCTTCGTTTTGTTCGGAATCCATGTATATCTGTTTCGGATCGACAAGGCGTTCCCCCTGATGATGACCAATGGAATTGTCTGGTGGTTTCTATGGATCAACATCATCGGTTTTTTCTTTTTCAGAAGGTGGTTCAAAAAGCAGCGCGCCGCCAAGGACCTGACCCTTTTCGAACTGGGTCTGTCCGATCAGGAAGAACGATTTACGGTCAACGGCGCCAACCTGGCCAAGGCGGTACTGCTGGCAGCCATCCTGTTTGTGTTTGCCTACCTGTGCGAACACACCCTGGAGAATATCTTCATTGTCGATTTCCGCTTCATCTTTCCCTTTGCCAGCGACCTGACGCCCTACCGGGCTCAGCTGTGGTTTTCGTACTTTCCCTTGCTGCTGGTCGGCTTTTTACTGATGGGTGTTTTTCTGCACGGACAACTGCGCCGGCCCCTGAAACCAGCCTGGCCGAAAACCTTCCTTGCCTGGTCGTCATTCAACATCCTGGTGCTTGTGTCACCCCTGGTTTTGTTCCTGATGGTTCAATACATTCCGCTGTTCACCACCGGAGCCATTCCCTTTGTGGGCCCCGGAGGCATGTTCATCGCCTATACCCACAACCTTTTGCACATCATCGCCGTGCTGATCCTGGTGCTGCCTATCCAAACCTGGTTTTATCAGCTGACCGGCCGAATATACATCGGGGCCGTGTTGAACGCGAGCCTGGTGGCTTGGATGTTCGTATCGTCCCAGGTTATCGCGCCGATACCGGTTTAGCGCCAAGAAGGCCGAGCTCAGAAATCAGCGCATTTGTCGCCGTTCAATTGAATAGGCGCCGGCTTCTACATCCGCCTCCCGCTGAATATATTCCACCCGGCGCATTAAAAATTACCGGTTCCCAACTTCATTTAAAATTCGTATGCCCCGATATCCGGTGCCGATCCGTTATAGTGCAAGCCAATTCCTTGCTGATCTTGCCAGCTTAAGGCGGTATCGACAGTAATAATGTTATTGTCGTAATCGATATCGATAATTCTTGCCCTGGATGCACCTGCCTGCAGTTGGATGATATCACCAACTTGACCGTCCATCTCGAATCCATCAAAGAAATAAGCAGCATCGGCTACCGGAATATGTACGCCACTACCGCTGGAAACTGTTTGGGTTAAGAAAGTTCCGCCGTCAATTAATGGACTGCTTTCCAAAAGATGAAAATCGTGGTTGCCTGCATCGACAAAAAGGGGATCGACTTCAAGGTTGTCGGAAAAAAGGTGGGGATATCCGGCCTCCCAATAGGATAGGCTGCCAGCATCTCGAAGATCACCCTTGGATGCACCGGTGTAAAAAACAACATCATCCCCAAGACTGTCTTTGAAAATGCTGTTATGTTCAAAAGCAATTCCGCCAAGGCAGGCTGCCCTCCAAATTGCCAAGTGAATTTGAGCGTTATCGAAGTTTTTATAGAAGCTGTTGTTGACATGGACGTTGTCACTCCAGCAACCGGCTCCGCCGCCGCTGTAATAGGTGTAAATAATGCCGCCGTGTTTGTTGTTGTAGAAAGTGTTATTATAGACTCTGTTGCCGTAGTTGTACTCGGCCTCTAAATCATAGATGGTCATTCCCAAACCGCCACCGAGATTATCATAAAATACATTGTTACGGATAATTCCCCGCTGCCCGGCGTATTGAATTGCATTGTACGAGGCAAGCCCGTCTGTGTCTCTGGTATGGGCAAAGGTATTGTTTTCAATCAAATTATGGTGCGCTGCATCGGTTAGAAAAATACCAAAATGATTTTCATCCTCTCCGTATTGGGGGTCATTGGCATCTAAAATCTCACCGATTTTTTGATCAACATTCTCAAAATAATTACCTCTGATTACGTTATAACTGCCACCCTTGATTGACCAGACACTGTGGCGTCCCTTTTTTATCGTGTTGGCCTTGATAAGGTTTCGGTCGCATTTAATTAAGAGCAGATTGTCGTTGCCGTCTTCAATGTAGTTATTGACAATCTTATTGTCGTGGCTGTTAACTAGCTTGATTCCTCCACGTGCGCCGGCTGCCAGTGCCCTCGTAAACGAATTGCCGTCAAGGGTGATGAAATTTGAATTTACGATACGGGCCCAGCCACTCGTAAGATTGTCAAAGAATATCCCCTCGACAGCAATATAGGATTTGCCCCAGAGATAAATACCATATTTATCCCATTCATAATCGGCATATTCTCCCTCAGGGAGATTCCGCAGGCTTGCACCTGTCAAAGTGACGGTCTCATTGAGATAACTCCTGTATGATATGGGCCTGGTTTTCGTTCCCGAGGAATGGGGACGAATCGTTTCAGGATACGTGCCTCCCCGGATAACGACGGTATCTCCACTTTCAACCATCTGATTTGCGTCAGCAATACTCGGATATGCTATAAATGTGCCGGTTGTCGGCGATTGTGTTGGTGGATCATAGGTCGTCGTCGCCTGTACAAGTGATCCATCGACGTAGATGGTTCTTGTCGGGACAGCGTCGGATGCCACCCGGATACTGAATGTTTTTGGATCGCCGTAAACATAATTGAGGTACGTCCGTTCTGTTATCGGATTCACCGTTATTTCATAGAGACCGTCTGGGACAGGGTTATTAAATATGATGTCAAACGATCCCCAAACACCGGGCGCCTCACGTGGGTTTACGATCGAATAGGCGCTGAACTCCCGGCCGTCTTTGGTAACCGAGACCGTCGTATTTTCCAGCAAGTTGTCATTAGTACCGACAAAACTGTGAATCCAAACTGCTATGCGAGACAGCTCCGCAACCGTTGATCCGGTGAAGGGATAGATTGAATCAACCCAGGGAGTCGTATCCGAAGGATCCAGGCCGTCGTCTTCATAATAAAATGTCAAGTTATATTCTTCTGATTCATTTCCCGCCAAATCACGGGAATACATGGTGATATCGTATCTTCCGGGAAGCAGCTCTTGCTGGCGCAACTCGAAGCGCTCACCAAGGAAGTCTTCGGTAAACTGTACAGCTTTATATCCATGCCAACCAACCTCCGGGCCGATTGGATCACCGCCAAGGGAAACCGGGGTGCCGTTATAAGAAAAACTAACGCGGGAATAAAACCTGCCGCTAGATATGGCGGAGTTGTCGCGGCTCAGGAAAAAGATATGGCGAACTTTTTGTAACGTGGCGCCATTTTCTATGGTAGCGCCCAAAACGACCGGTTTCTCAGCCGGCAGAACCGTTAGATTGATCGTAATGCCATCTTCCTGCTGGCCGTCCGATACGACAACCTCGAAACTATGATCACCGACATCTTGCTCCGTGATGGCCTGTTTGGTAGTTAAATTTATTCTTCTGAACTGAGCGCTTTCATCACCGACTTGAAGAAACGATGGCAGATTTTCTACCGAAAATGTAAGCGTGTCATCGATGTTGTCATCTTTTGCTTCAAAATAAAACTTGTCCTTAATCTTTTGGCCAACCTCCAGGTTAAATGCTCTTTTTGTGACAATCGGATACCCTTTTTCGCTGCCGCCGTCATGAAGATACAGCTGCGGTGGATAATTGTTGCCGTCCGGGGCTTTGCTGATAATCAAAGGCGTCATTACTTCGGAAAAGGTTTCGGTATATGAATCATAAGCATACGATCTCAGAGTGGCGCTTTCGCCGTGAATATTGATTGCTGCAAAATTAGCTGTCCAGCCCGGCCCGATTTCATAGAGGGCGCCGTATTGCTGGTAGGGATCCCTGGCCCAGGTGACAGCAAAATGGTGTGAATGCCCCACAAAAGTAGCGCTGACGTCGTGCCCGGTTAGGAGATTCCAGAATGTGTCTCTCATCGGCCGCAGCCAGTCTTGGCCCGCTACCTCTGAATTATTTCCCGGACACTGATCGTTGTCAAAAGAATCACCATTGTGCCTGCCGCCCGGAACAGGATAGGCCCCTTCATGGAAAAAGACAAACTTGTGGGTCGCCTGGGTATTAGATAAACTCTCCTCGACGAAATCCAGGAGATCCTGGCTCAAGCAAGCCTGCGGCACATAATTTTCATCAAACCTGTTGGTAGAACAATCGTTGCCGCATACAAGCTCAGGATCCAATAGGAGGTCGTGATAGTACCCATTGAGCATAATGAAATGCGCATTTTTATAGTCAAAGGAATAATTCAGGTTTTTCTCTTCGAATCCATTGGGATAGACATCGAAGGGACCGTCACGGAAATTACGCATCCCCGGCAGCGACGAGGTTAACAACCTTCCTTCAACAGTTACGGCATGCTCTATCACATCAGGGTATTCGACATCATGATTGCCCACACCCATAAAAATTGGATGATGATCCGGGTCGGCTGCGGGATTTTTCAACCATTCATTCACATATCTGGCATAGGTCGCCGCTCTGGAAGTCCAACCATTGTCCGGAATGGAAAATACAATTTCAACATCGGGATAGTTTGTGTAAGCATGGCGGATAGCCCGATAACCTCGATTGAGGTTGTCATCGCCCATAAACATAAATGAAAATGTATCTCCTGGATTCGGCTCCTGATAATCATTAAAAATTGCGGTAATGGAAATATCTTCCTGAACCGCAACGGTAAGGGGATTCGCCGAACCAACCCCATCGCCGCGCCAAAAGCTAAAAAAGTAGCCTTCAGCCGGTGTGGCCTGAATGACGACCTCATCACCATAATTATATCTTTGTGTATCCGGAGTCTTCGTTATGGTCCCATTGGAAGCAAAGAGTGAAATTGTATATGTTTTAAGCGTGCATATGGCATTTACTGACATGTCCGCATCGATGGTTAACGTAATAGGATTCTCGGTACCTTCAATGTCGCCGCGCCACTGCTCAAAAATATAGCCGGTATTTGGATGCGCCGTTAAGGTAACCGTTTCACCTTCAAGATACGATTGCTTGTCCGGGGATACAGCGACTGAGCAATTCTGCTCATCTGAAGTTACGGTATAGGCTGGCGGGGCTGTGGTGGTCCAGCTGAAGGTAATTGATTCAAGATCAGATGCAGCGGTGAGGGTCACTCGATACACAAAGCTTGCGGCCGGCAGTTCAGGACCGCTTGATTGGGTTAAGGTTTCCCCGTTGCCGAGCGCATACCAGTTCGATCCCCCATCAAAACTAACCTCAACGGCTGTGCCGCTGCCGGTCTCCTGCCATGAACCGGTTAGACTGTAAAGGTCTTGACCGGCATCGATAAGCATCGATTGAAAGCGGCCTTCGCTGGGCTGCGCCTCGCCGTAAAGCCCTTGGATTTCAGCTGTTGTCAAGGCCCGCTCCCAAATGGCCAGTTCGTCGATACTCCCAATGTTAAAGTTATAATAATTCTCACAGCTATGGCCAACCCAACTGCTGCCGACACACATATCATGATTGTAATCAAAAATTGCACCGCTAAGCTGAGGCGGTGTGCTGTCCAGGGCGACCCCATCACCATAGATCTGTATGCTGCTGCCGTCATAAACGCCGACAACATGGTGCCAGTCGCCATCCGTTGCAAATGCGCCGTCTGAGAGTGCCGTCGCGACCTCACCGTCTACATTTTTAAGCGTGAAGACCATCTGGTTAAAACGATTGCGGGAGATATCCCATTGCAAAAAGCCCGAACGGTTTTTGGTAACCAGGGTCATCTGGGCGCTGTCTGACTGCTTCATCCAAAAACTGACGCTGATAGCTTCACCTTCGGCGATATCCGATGAATCGGCAATATCGATGTAATCCCCGGCACCGGTAAAAATACACCCTTGGTTGAATCTTCCCGTTGCATCACATGAGGCTGCTCCTCCCAATTCCCCATCATGGCCATTGCCCGATGCATCCTGAGTATTCCCGTTGAGATGCCATAATCCGATCAGTCCTTGGCCGAGGCCTGATTGCGGATCTATCTCTCCAATGGTCTCAGGTGGAGCAAATCTGACATAGCCGTCCTCGGTGCTGATATTCGTCTTACTGGATTGATCGATACCACCCTCATCGTTGAAATCATCGCTGTAGGTTGGCGGAGGTGTGGTCGTCCAGCTAAAGGTGATTGAATCAAGATCGGATGCATCGCTGAGGATTGTGCGGTACAGAAAACTGGCGACCGGCATTTCAGAAAAGCTTGCCTGGGCTAGGGTTTCCCCATTGGCGAGGGCATACCAGCTTGCTCCCCCATCAAAACTAACCTCAACGGCTGTGCCGCTGCCGGTCTCCTGCCATGAACCGGTAAGACTGTAAAGGTCTTGTCCGGCATCGATAGTGATCGATTGAAAGCGGCCTTCGGTGGGTTGTGCCGCGCAGAAAAGCTGTTGGATTTCAGCTGCCGACAAGGCCCGATCCCATATGGCCAGTTCGTCGATATCCCCAATGTTAAAGCTATAATAATTCTCACAAGTATGGCCAACCCAGCGGCTGCCGACACATATGTCACTTTTGTGATCAAATATCGCACCGCTAAGCTGAGGCGGTGTGCTGTCCAGGGCGACCCCATCGCCATAGATATGAAGGCTGCCGCCGTCATAAACGCCGACAACATGGTGCCAGTCACCATCCGTTGCAAATGCGCCGTCTGACAGTGCCGTTGCGACCTCACCATCTGCATTCTTAAGACTAAAGACCATGCGGTTAAAACGATTGCGGGAGATATCCCATTGCAAAAAGCCCGAACGGTTTTTGGTAACCAGGGTCATCTGGGCGCTGTCCGACTGCTTCATCCATAAACTGACGCTGATAGCTTCACCTTCGGCGATATCCGCTGAATCGGCGATATCGATGTAATCCCCGGCACCGGTGAAACGACACCCTTCGTTATATATACCCGCTGCATCACACGAGGCTGCTCCACCCAATTCCCCGTCGTGACCATTGCCCGATGCATCCCGGGTGTTCCCGTTGAGATGCCATAACCCGATCAGTCCTTGTCCAAGGCTTGTCTGCGGATCAATCTCACCCATTGCCCCAGGCGGCGCAAATTTGATATAGCCGTCCTCGCTGATGATATTCGTCTTACCGGATTGATCGATACCACTGTCATCGTCGAATTCATCGGTGTAGATACTAAAAGGAATCGATGGCGGTACCTGAGCCTCTTCTGAATTAGCTGGTTTGCTACCCGCCCATATAAGGGGCACGAGGACAATTGCAAGGATATGATGCTTTTTCGCAAACATAAATTAACCCCCCTCTAATGTGAATTGAGGTTGAATAAGATTTATTGCCTTTAAATATTCGGAAACGGTGGATAGCGGAACAGCTTCAGCTTCCGTCTTCGCTAAAGCTGTGCCGTGACAGGTCTATCTTCGCTAACGCTGCGTTGTGACAGGCCCGTTGTCGCACTTCGAGCTTGGGTTTTCGCTTTGGGCTTCGATTCTACAAGATGACGGGACAGGGCAGATCAGCATATCGAAAGGATTAATTAAACGGAGCCAATATGCAACCTGATAACGGAAGCGGACTTTGTTGTCAATATCGATTATGGTTAATAAGGGGAATCCATCCGTCCCGGCTCCCTTGCTGCTGGGGGGTGCTAAACGCTGTCTGTCTCTAATAACTCCCGCCCGATCCCTCATATACTGTAAACCTTATTGACAATATCATCAAAAACGAAACCGGATCCTCCCCACGTTCATACACTCCATATTAACATAATATTAGATAGTTATAATATTCTTTCAGCTTATCAACGCCAGTCTGGCACGTCCCTTGCTCATAAAATGGATCAATAACAATCAGGAAGCCATAAGGAGGCATCTGCTATGAGCGGTACTGATGGGCTGCTCCGTTTTTTAGACAACGGCGGAAGACGCGCTTACATCGGTAGGCGAACCCGCCCGGGTTTGTTCCCCGTTCCTGACAGGAGAAAATCAAATGCAGGCCGAAGAACTGTAAAGGATCGCAGAAAGGTTTTAAATGAGAAACGCACAAAGGGTCCGGAACGGCGGCGCTATTTCAAAGATTAAAAAGCTTCTTATCCGCAGGCAAAGAATGGCAGGTACCGTAATGAAACCAATTTACTAAGACCATGAGCAGAGTATGCACCTCAAACTCTTATTGTTCTTAATACTGTCTTCACCGGAATGTAAATCTGATTGAGGATGGTGTCATGATACAGCCTGCCCCGTAAATGACAAAATGGGCGTTTTCGATGGTGTTGGCACTTAGACGGCATCCTCCAAACAATTTATCGATTTCGAGAATTGATCGACAAACTGTTAATTGCTTTGACACTCATCTGTATATTTCATTTACAAATCTTGGTCTCCCCAAATGTGAAAATTCGGCGAATCAGATTCAGCAGATTTGTTATTGATTGTTATATTAATAGATTAAATGATTCGCAATATTCGGCATGCGGCGTTCTCGTTATGGCATAGATCGTGCGACAGAAAGTGACAGAGATGGTAGTGTAAAGTTCAGCTGGTCTTCAACCAAGGAGGTGGATAATGAGTAGGATTCCTCGCTACGAAGTCAGGTACCATGATAATGGGGAATGGTTCGAAATCTCCGATCTCGATTTTATGGATGAATTATATAAATTGCACTGGCGGGTCGCGCCGGCTATTAAGGAATTGATAGACGGTAAAGAACTGCGAACCCCGGATGCTGTTTATCGCCTAAAATGGCAGTTCGTGAACTCCGGATGACCCTAATTGAATGAAACCCTTGGGATATTCAAAAAGGATTTCGCTATGGCATACTTCAAAGGTATACCGAATGGAGACCTTTGTATTTATTGCAATAAAATTTATTTTCACGGTGAATGGAGAAATGTCGATGAGATTGACCATGATATCATGCCCTTGGAAATAAATAGCACGATATGCCCAAATTGCTCATATGAAAGATTTCCAAAATTTTATAT
>Ga0209146_1000262_pt1 | contig 16482 bp, 16 predicted proteins | sample WorMetLIZAISLAND_2_FD_187402 | JGI IMG/M metagenome (GOLD analysis project Ga0209146, IMG submission 187402) | Marine gutless worms symbiont microbial communities from Max Planck institute for Marine Microbiology, Germany - Olavius geniculatus... | ecosystem: Host-associated > Annelida >...
ACCACCGACTGCCCGGTCACCCGGGAACTGCAAGACATCTCGGTGCGGGCGGCCAAAGCCTGCGGCGGGGGAGTTGTCGCCGCCGATGTTTTTGAGACGGACCAGGGCTATTCTATCAATGAGGTGAACTATACCATGGAGTTTAGAAACAGCATCGATGTGACCGGCGTCGATATCCCGGCCAAAATCGTCGACTATGTACTGGAGGCAGGACGCAAATGAAAGCGAGTATAGTCGGGGCATCCGGCTACGGCGGCGGTGAACTGCTGCGCCTGCTCCTGCAGCACCCGCAGGTGGAAATTCAGCAGTGCACCTCGGAAAGATTTGTGGGCAAGCCCGTCACCCGCCTGCATCCCAATCTGCGCAAGCGGACCACTCTCAAATTCAGCAGTGTGCAGGATCTTGAAAATACGGACCTGCTGTTTACGGCGCTGCCCCATACGCGCTGCATGCAGAAATTTGATGAATTCAAATCACTGGCCGATCGGATCATCGATCTTTCGGCGGATTTCAGGCTCAAGGATCCCGCGGCTTACGACCGCTGGTATGGCGTGGAACACACCCAGCCGGCCGTCCTCGAAGAGTTTGTCTACGGCAATGTGGAACTGCACCGCCGGGAAATGCAGGGGGCCAAATACATCAGCGGCGCCGGGTGCAATGCCACGGCCACCATTTTGCCGCTGTATCCGCTTTTCAAGCAGCAGGTCGTGGACACTTCCCAACCCGTGGTGGCTGAAGCCAAGTGCGGAAGCTCGGAAGGCGGCAACAGCGCCAGCGAAGCGTCCCACCATCCGGAGAGAAGCGGCTGTGTTCGCTCGTACAAGCCCACCGGTCATCGCCACATTGCCGAAATGGAGCAGGAACTGGGCAGCCCGGTCCATTTTTCAGCCACCTCCATCGAAATGGTCCGGGGCATCCTGGTAACCGCCCATCTGTTTGTCAAACCGGGCACCACCGAAAAAGACATCTGGCAGACCTACCGCAAGGTTTACGGACAGGAGCCGTTCATTCGAATCGTCAAGGAAAGGCAGGGCATTTATCGCTACCCCGAACCCAAGATTCTGGTAGGCTCCAATTACTGCGACATCGGTTTCGAGTTGTCGGACACACGCCTGGTGGTCATATCCGCCATCGACAATCTCGTGAAAGGCGCCGCCGGCCAGGCCGTCCACGCCATGAACGTCATGTGCGGTTTCGAGGAAACCCAGGGATTGGAATTTGCCGGACTGCACCCGGTTTGAGGAATGAAAATTGAAGATTGAAGATTGAAGATTGAAGATTTATGGTCGCCTTCGGCGAATCGTTTTAAAAAAAGGAAACCTGAATTTTTCAGTCTCCATCACCACCTCAATCAATTGTGACAACATATGACCGAACTTCATTCAAGGGCAACCACATGCAAAATTCAGGTATAAAATCGATTTCATCCTCAAATCTTAAATCTTCAATCTTCAATCTTCAATCATAAAGTGTGTCGTCTATTAACCATAAAATCCGATATACCGTTCGCTATCACCCCCCATCTGGAGCAATTTGCGGAAATTGCCAGAAACAGCAAGGAATACCAGGGGCACGGCTGGGGGTGCGCCTATTTGGATGCGTCCGGTACCTGGCAATTTTACAGGAACATCAACCCCGTGTGGCAGGATGATTTCGGCCGGTTCGACGAAACCCGGCTGCTGGTGGTCCATGCCCGCAGCGCATTCGAGGACAAAGACATCGTTATTGAAAATAACATGCCTTTTTTCGATGGCCGCACCGTTTTTGTCTTCAACGGCGAACTGCGCGGAGTCAAGATCCGGGAACAGGGCCGCATCGGGGCCGAAAAGATATTCAACTACATCCGGCGTTTTGACAAGGGCGACACCCGCCAGGCACTGGTCAAAGCGGTCGGCATTATCCGCAAACGAACCCGCTTCATCCGGGGCATGAACATCATCATGGTCAATGAACAGGGAATATTCGTCTCCAGCTATTTTACCGGGGACGAGGACTATTTCACCATGAGATACCGGCCGGGCAGGGAGTTGGCCATCTGCTCCGCGCCCTACCCTGATGAAAAAAACTGGCAGAAAATCGCCAATGACTCAGTGAGGGTTTGGTAATGATTATCGTTAAAATCGGCGGCGGCGGCGCAGTCAATATTCCGGGCATTATCGAGGACCTGGCCGGCCTGGATGAACCATACGTCATCGTTCACGGCGCCAATGCGCTGCGAAATTGGCCGAAGACCTGGGACAGCCCAAGCAGGTGCTAACCTCGGTCAAGGGCTATACCAGTGTGTATTCCGACGAAAAGCTGCTGGACGTCATGATGATGGCCTATGCCGGACTGCGCAACAAGCGCATTGTCGAGCTGTGCCAGCAGCAGGGAATCAATGCCGTGGGACTCAGCGGCCTCGACGGTAAAATTGTCCAAGGCAAGCGCAACAAGGGCATTCGGGTCTACCAGGGCAAAAAATTGAAAATCGTCAGGGATTTTTCCGGCAAGCCGCAGACGGTCAACGCCCAGCTGCTGCACTTGCTGCTGGACAATGGATATGTCCCGGTATTGACGGTCCCGATCATCGACGAAGTCAACGCGGCCATCAACACGGAAAACGACGATGTGGTCCGGGTGCTGCAGCAGGCCCTCGAGGCGGATACGGTGATCAACTTGATTGAAGCGGCCGGATTTTTGGAGAACCAGGATGACCCCGGCTCGCTGATTAAACATATACCCTCAACGCAGCTCGCGGCCCGGGAGCAGCAGGTAGAAGGCCGCATGAAACGCAAGATGCTGGCCTTTCGCAAACTTTTTGAGCATGGCGCCTCAAAGGTCATCATCAGCGACGGCCGCAGCGCCCACCCGGTAGACGATGCGCTGGCCGGCAAAGGAACGGTGATCGAATGAGCATCAAGAAGCTGGAGCAACAATACGAACTGGCCGTATATCCGCGCCGGGACGTGGTCCTGGTGAGGGGTAAAGGCGCCCGATTGTTCGATGATCAGGACCGTGAGTACATTGACTGTGCTTCCAATGTGGGCGTTTCGAACATCGGCCACGGCCATGCGACCGTGGCCAAAGCCGTGTATGAGCAATACCTGACCCTGGGCAATTGCTACAGTATGTTCTATAACCCGGTGCGTGCCCGCCTGGCCGAAAAGCTGGCTGAACTGACGCCCGGTGACCTGAACCGGGTTTTTTTCTGCAATTCCGGCGCCGAGGCCAATGAAGCAGCGCTAAAATTCGCCCGCTCCAGCACCGGCAAACCGGAAATCATAGCCTCCATGCGTGGTTTTCACGGTAAGACCATGGGAGCCCTGGCCACCACCTGGGGCCCGGAATACCAGAAGCCCTTTGCCCCGATGCTACCGGGCGTCAGGCACGTACCCTACAACAAATTTGAAAAGCTGGAGGCCGCCGTCGGCGAGCGGACTGCGGCCATTTTGCTCGAACCGGTTCAGGGCGAAGGCGGGGTGCGGGTCGGTGACCGGCAATTTTTCGAAAAGGTTCGCCAACTATGTGACGACCGCAATATCCTGTTGATCATGGACGAGGTGCAAACCGGTTTCGGTCGCACGGGAACCATGTTTGCCTGTGAGCAGTTTGCCGTTCCCGATCTGTTGTGCCTGGCCAAGTCTCTGGCCGGCGGTCTTCCGATGGGGGCGGTCCTATGCAGCGACCGGGTCGAGGTGCCGCTCAAAAGCCATACGTCCACCTTCGGCGGCAATCCCATAGCCTGTGCCGCCTCCCTGGCAACCATCGGCGTCATCGAAAATGAAAACCTGGTGGAAAACGCTAAAACGCTGGGAGCCTATTTCCAGGAGCGTCTGCGCGCCATCGAGAGCCGCAGGATCCGGGAAGTCCGGGGCCTGGGCCTGATGATCGGTGTCGAATTGAAGGAAAAAGCCGGCCCCTACGTCCAGAAGCTCATGGACCGGGGGGTGATTGTTCTTCTGGCGGGTGCCACGGTTATCCGGCTGCTGCCGCCGCTGGTGATTACCAAGGAAGATATCGATACCGTGGTCGACGCTTTGAAGGCAGTTTTGGCGGATTGAACTTAGCACCCGGCTCTGCTGTGGAGTCGAAGATCTAAGAAGTGGGTTTCGGATGTCGGGTTTCGGGAACTGAGGAGCTATATGCTCTTTTGAAACTACATAAAAAACAAGGTTTCAGGTGTCAGGTTTCAGGTGTCAGGATATAACGCCTCACCTCCCAGCCACCGAACATTTTATATGAAGCAGCAATTTACAGAAGCGTAGGGCGGGCCACCGTGCCCGCCGAATTGAGGTCGGCACGGCGGCCGACCCTACGTTGTCAAATGAACGAAGTTTCTGACATTGATCAGACTGGCCGTTTTTTTGGCCATAGGCAGCGCTCGTGTGAAACTACATTGGAATGACGAATGTCGATTGATCCGCCGAAGGCGGAGTGGATTCGCTTGGGGCTTCGCTCTTCGAGCTACGACCCCACACGTCGCCCAGTCATTTTAAATAGACAGAATACCTTAAATCCAAAATCTGCATTCCAAAATCTAGAATTTGCTTTTCGAAGTTTCTTTTTGAACAGACCGGCTGTCCTTTATCCGGAGGCGTCGCTTCTATGAACTAAATTTAGAGCGAATCATGCTAAAGACGTGACCTAAAGCCCGTAGAATATCGAAAAAGAAACATCGAACGATGGTGATCATTGTCCTTCGGTTTTAACCTTTGAACCTTGAACCCTGCGTGTGGGGTCGAAGCCGAAAGCGTAGCCCTAAACCTTTAACCAATCAGTTTAAGGATACTTGTTCAAAAAAACCACCGTATTGACAAATATCGCCACCTTGGATATTTAATTTTCTGTCATATCCAACTTATCTGTATCCGCCTGAGGTGAAGAACCCCATAACACCCATCACGAAAGCATGAAATGAAGAAAACACGAATAGATACAAATAACTTTTTCGTGTTTTCCATTTTTCGTGTTTTCGTGATAATAAGATTTACTTCTAATATGAAGTGAAACATATTTTGAGATTTCAAAGACACAGGAGAATAATAGTTTGGACTTCAATCCATGTATGAAACACAAGGCGGTTCGCAAAACCGTCCGCAAGTTTGCCGAAACCGAATTGGGGCCGATCAGCCACGAAATCGATCGTGATTCCAGGTTTCCCTGGGAAGTGGTTGAAAAAATGCGCCCCCTGAATTATTTCGGTCTGCAGGTGCCCAAACAATACGGCGGGGCGGAGCTGGACACGATCAGTTATGCCATTACGATCGAGGAGCTGTCCCGGGTGTGCGCGGGAGTCGGTCTTTGCGTGACGGTTCACAACAGTGTGGGGGCCTTTCCCATTGCCCGCTTTGGAACGGCCCAGCAAAAAGAGCGTTTCCTGCCCAGGCTGGCCAGCGGCGAATACATCGGCGCCTTCTGTCTGACCGAGGCCAATGCCGGCTCTGACGCCGGGTCCGTGGAAACTACCGCCGTTTATGAAGGCAATGAATATGTCGTCAACGGAACCAAGGTATTTGTCACCAATGGCGGTGTTTGCAGCCTGGCCCTGACCTTCGCCGTCATGGACCTGGATGACCGGCGCGGCGGGGCCGGTGTTTTCATTGTCGAAAAAGGCATGCCGGGATTTTCAGCCGGCGAACTGGAGGACATGTGCGGCATGCGGGCCAACCAGGTGTCATCGCTATTTTTCGAAGATGTGCGCTTGCCGCAGTCCCACATGCTGGGCCGGCCGGGAGACGGGCTGAAGATCGGGCTCACGGCCCTGGACACCGGCCGCATCGGGATTGGGGCTCAGGCGCTGGGAATCGCCCAGGCCGCCTTCGAGGCAGCCGTTAAATATTCCAAGGAGCGCCAGCAGTTTAAAAAACCGATTTCATCATTTCAAACCATCCAGAACTATATTGCCGACATGGCTACCGAAATCGACGCTGCCCGCCTGCTGCTGTACCGGGCCTGCGCGTTCAAGGATGCCGGCCAGCCATTCGGCGCCGAGGCAGCCATGGCCAAGCTTTACTGCAGCACCGTTGCCACCCGCGTGACAAACCTGGCCCTGCAGGTTCACGGCGGCTATGGCTACAGCAAGGAATATGATGTGGAGCGCTATTTTCGGGATGCCAAGGTTACCGAAATATACGAAGGCACTAGTGAAGTACAACGGATGGTGATTGCGCGGTCGGTGTTGTCCCAGTTAACGTAGATTGTTACAGGCAGATTGAGCCTATTCAAAATCCCAAAACAAAATTCCAAATCACAATAAACAAATACCAAATAAATCACAATGACCAAAATTCAAAATCCCAACTCGAGTAGAGATCGTGAAAGAAGATTTCCAAGCCTTTAAATAACGAAGCGGATAAATTTTCAAACTTCATTCTCCAATCTTCAATTCCGGCGTTGCCGGATTAGAAAGCTAACAAATCAGTTTTGCGCAATTTGTGCGAAACATTCGTTGGCATCTTTGTGAAGCACTAACAAACGAGCATATACAAAGATTTGAATTGAATTCAACTTTGTCACGACGGTAATGTCGTTTGAAACATTTGAATTTTGGAATTTCGTATTTGTTTCGTACTTCCGGTTTATCCGGGTTAGGTTTCGATCATTGGATTTTTGAATTTGAGATTTGTTTGAAATTTGTTTTTTGTAATTTGGAATTTCAGAATACAGCTAGCTTTCAAAGGTATTCGATACACAGAGGTAGCCCAATAATGTTAAAACTAGTGGTTTGCATAAAACAAGTCCCCATGGTTTCCGAATTGCCGTGGAACCCGAAAACCGGAACCCTGAAACGCGAGCTGGCCGAGGGCATGATGAACCCGGCTTGTGCTCAAGCGCTTGAGGCGGCACTGCAGATAAAAAGCCGGCAGGAGGCGCAAATTACGGCCATTACCATGGGTCCCCCATGGCCGAGGAAGTTCTTTATGAAGCCATGGCCGTGGGGGCGGATCGCGGATTGCTGCTGACCGATCCCGCCTTTGCCGCGGCCGACACTTTCGCCACATCATATACCCTGGCGCGAACCATCGAGAGGGAGTGCTCTGAATTCGATCTGGTCCTTTGCGGGTGCTATACCAGTGACAGCGAAACCGCCCAGGTTGGGCCCCAGTTGGCTGAAGAGTTGGATATTCCAGCAGCCGCCTATGTCGAAGATTTTGCAATTGAAGGTCGTAAGGTCCGCATGCAGCGCGTCTCCGACAATTTTCTTGAAATTATGGAAATGGAACTGCCCGGTCTGGTCACCATCATGACCCGGTCCTATGCGCCTCGCTACCCGTCCCTGGAAGGTCTGGCCGATGCCTTTGACCGCCCCGAAGTAAAAACGCTGAATGCCGACGCGATTGGTGTGGATTTAAACAGGATCGGCCGCAACGGTTCACCGACCCGAATTATCAATGTATACTCGCCGACCGCCGAAAAGAAAAACGTGGTATTAAAGGGTACGGCTAAAAAAGTGGTGAGTGCGATATTTGACAACTACGGAGATAAAATCAGCGGTGCCATGGGTAAGGATTTGAAGAGGCTTTGAGGTTAATACCGTTCAGGGTTCCGGGTTCAAAGTTAAAGTTATTCCTTATTTGTTATTTGTTATTTGGCAGGAGCTCATTACGCAAAATCTGAAATCTAATGCACATACTCGAAACGTGACCTTTAACTGCAAAGTCTTCGAAGCTCTAAACCCTAAACCTTTGGTCTTTCAGTCTTTGGCCTTGAACCATACACCTTATACCATATACCTCAAACCTTGAACCTTTGAACCTTGAACCTCTGAACCTTGAACCTCTGAACCTTTATATATGTGCCAGCACCATATGACTCTGCAACCCGAAATAATATTTAAAAGATCTGAGAGATGAATCAAATAAACCGTTCCATCTGGGTTTTTGCCGACTATCGAAATTACTTCCAGAACCGCGTAACCCTGCAGCTGTTGGCCAAAGCCAATGATCTGGCTCCTGCCTTGGATGCGCAGGTTTGTGCGGTGGTGTTTGGTTTCGAAACTGACGAATATGTGGCTGAATACATCGCTCACGGCGCCCACAAAGTCCTCGTCATCGATGATGCCGATTTGAAGCAGTACAGTGTTGAAAAATACACGATCCTCATGGAAAGGCTAGCCAGAGAGGAAAAGCCGGAAATTATATTGATCGGGGCCACCTCCTTTGGCCAGGAATTCGCCCCCCGGGTCACCAAGCGTCTTGGAACCGGCCTGACCGCCGACTGCATCGGTCTCGAGATGACCGAGGACGGCAACCTGCTGCAAATCGCCCCTTCATTCGGCGGCAATCTCATCGCTGAAATCATAACCCCCGAGCACCGTCCTCAGATGGCCACGGTTCGCCCCGGAACCTTTCAGGAGATCCCCCATGACAATTCCCTGAAAGGCGAGGTCGTGCACCTGCCGATGCCCAGGAAACTGCCGAAGGACCGCTTGCGGTTGGTGGCATACGAACGCCGGCCGGTGCGGGATCAACGGCTTGAGGAAGCCAAGGTCGTCGTGTGCGGCGGACGCGGGATGGGCAGCAAATTGAAGTTCAAAAAAATATTCGAACTGGCCCAGCTGCTTTCCGGCGAAGTCGGTGCCACCCGGCCCATCGTATATGCCGGCTGGGTGGATGAAGAGGCCCTGATCGGACAGGCCGGCAAAAACATAAAACCCCACATTCTGTTTTCATTCGGCATCAGCGGTGCCATACAACACACGGCCGCCCTGGCCGACGCCGATTTTATCATCGCGGTCAATAAAAACCCCAATGCCACCATGATGAAAATGGCGGATGTCGCCGTCGTGGCCGACGCCAATCAGGTCTGCGCCGCCCTGATCAAGGGCCTGAAGGAGCGGATTCAGGCGAAATCGGATTATTCGCAATAGTATTGACAGGGAGATCGATCCTTGAATTTTTTGTGGAACCGACGCATGAAACGATATAATCCGAATCATTGAAACCGGCTTACTATTTTTTTTATATCGCTTGACAGAAGACTTTAAAAAGACCATATTAAGTCTAAATTAAATTTATAAGGAACCTGATCATGAAGCTTAGCCAAGCCATCAAACCAATCAGCTATTTTAAAGCCCATGCCGCTGATGTGATTCGCGATCTGAATGAACAGCATGGGACTATGATTATAACTCAAAATGGAGAAGCCAAGGCCGTCATACAGGATATAACCGAGTACGAGCGGATTCAGGAAGCTTTGGCCTTGCTCAAGATGGTTGCTCAGGGTCAGAAAGACTACGAAGAAGGCAAGACCATTCCGGCGGATAAGGTATTCAAGGACCTTGATGAAATGATCTCGAAGGATTTCGCCGAATGAGCTTTGTCGTAGAATTTACCACCGGTGCCAGGCAGGATTTGTTAAAAATTTACCGGTACATCAAAGCCACTGGAAACCCAGAGGCGGCCAAAAGTATGTATGAACAGCTATCTAAGGCCAGCGACAGCTTGTCTCAAAATCCTGAACGAGGCAATGTCCCTTCCGAAATGGAGGGCTTCAGCGAATTGCTGTGCCGCCAAATTATCATCAAAAATTATCGAATAATCTATCAGGTCATCGGAAAAGTCGTTATCATTCACGGCATCATCGACGGCCGCCGCAACATCCGAGAGGTAATGCGTCAGCGGTTATTAATCTGAAGATGTAAGATAATTATCGTATCTTATCTTTTCCGACATCCGAATCTTGCTGCGCCATAGTCTCTTTATAGTGGGACCGCGCATCCGACTACCGACTTTTTATAACCCAGTCCTCGGTCCTAAAACTAACCTCAAGCGAAGCGCTCTGCAAGTGAAACGCTCTTAAAGCGCAGCGCTCACCTATCCCTTCCCACCTTATTTCTTTCCCACTTTGCTCCGCTTGCCGTTCGACTGGATCAAGCTCCGAGCTTATCGAGGGGAGCTCGTCGAAGGCCGCATCTTGCCGCGGCGAAGCTCGAAGAGCGAAGACGGGTCCGAATTCCGACTTCCAAACCCTCGTCTACAGTTTCGACACCCGTCCCAGCTTGGTCGGCCCCGGCTTCGGTGCCGGCACCGGCACGGGAACCTCCTGCTCGATGACGCGCATATCTTTCCATTTACCGCCGAGAAACCGCAGATAAAAAATCACCCCGAGCAAAGTGACGTAAGCGGTTGCCAGCACCCAGGCCAGCATCAGTCCCAATTCCAGCACTTCCACGATGAGATAGACCGGAACAATCAGAACAAAAACGGAAAGCAGCACGGTTACGAACATCACGTAACGGGTATCGCCGGCGCCTTTGATGGCCGAGCAGAAGATGATGTTCATGGCATCGAATAGCGAGTAGACCGCCACGAAACGCAGCAAAATTACGGCGTATCCATAAATCTCGCCAAAACTCTGCGGATCGGCATTGTGCGCAAAGGGGGCCACAAAAATATCCGGAACCAGCACATAGGCCGCAGCGATGGCGATCATGTAGGCCAGCGTCAGGTGGAAGTCCGAGTAGGTGGCCGCCTGGGCCAGCCCGGGTCGATCAGATCCCAGGTACTGGCCGACCAGCACGGAAATGGCGATCCCGAATCCGATCATGGGCATAAAGGCCAGCGTATTGATATTGAAAGCAATATTCGTGGCGGCCAGGCTGGCGGTACCCAGGCGACCCACCACCAGAACAAATCCGGTAAATCCGGCAATTTCCAGGAAGAATTGCACCCCGGATGGGAATCCGTAGCGCAGCAGGCGGACAAAGAGATCCCGGTCAAACCGCCAGCCCTTCATGGTGTGGTAGCTGCGGTTGGTATTTCCGCCGGCCAAAATTGCCAAAAACAGGAAAAAAGAGAACGCCCCGGCAGCCACCGTGGCAATTCCCGCCCCGACGATTCCCAACTCCGGAAAGCCCCAGCGGCCGAAAATCAACGCATAGTCCAGCACAAGATTGACCACCGTGGTCAGGGTATTGACCCACATCACGGGCCAGGTTTTGCCCCGGCCGCTGTAGAAGCCGGACAGCGCAAAAGAGGCAATGTAAAAAAAGCCGCCCAGGCACAGAATCCGAAAATAGGCCGCCTCGTGCTGCTGAATCTGCGGGCTGTGCCCCACCAGGCTGAAGACCGGGCCGGCGAAGGGGATGGCAAGCAGGATAAACAGCCCCCCGATAATAGACATATAGACGCCCTGCCAAAGCGCCGGTCCAATGCGATGAAACCGTTTGGCGCCGTAATATTGGGCCACAAAGGTACTGACATAGCCGGCGGTGCCCATGAAAATGCTGACCATGGTAAAGTTCAGCATGCCGGCCGGCATGGCTGCCGCAATCGTCTCCGGTGAATACCATGCCAGAAACATCCGGTCTACAAAATGCTGCACCGACCAGCTGGCCGTGCTCAAAATCAAGGGGATGGCGATAACCAGTATTTCACGGTAGCCCGCTTCTTTGTTCCATCTATGTTTTAAAGGCTGCATGTTCTATTTTCTCCGTTGCGAACGGGTTCAGTAGCTCACTGCTCGCAATTAGTCAAGGATAGAGAACAGTATATTTATCCTGCGACGATCATTCTGACCCGGATTTTCTGCGACAGAAACAATTCCTGTTGACAAAAGTATAACTATTGCGATTGGCCGATTCCCCCGGCAATGTTATGCTTTCGAAAAAAATGACGGGACTTCCCAAGGATAGCGTTGCCAATGTATCACAGGTTGTCACGATCGACAGATACTTCCTTGCTGACTGTTCCGGCAGTTTGCCGGCCGGCACCATGAAACGAATCGATGACGGTTTGCGGCTGGTTTTATCCCTCTGAAACAAATCCCAATCTGCACAGTACATCCCACGATATAGCGCTAACGTAATCGTCAATCCACTTGATCGAAACGATATCAATGTCTATGTTGACATAGTATTGATCGCATTGGATAGCATATTGGCATCAATCGGCACCGTCTGAACAACTGTTCATCTTGAGCGGTAGCGATGACCCGCCATGGAACAACTGACAACCCACGACCGGCAACTGACGCGCCGCGTTTTTATCTCTGGCATTGAGAAATGAATATAAATCAGAATATCGGAAAGAACACCTATTTGGTCATCGCCTGCGGCGCCCTGATGGTCTTCATCAGCATGGGCACCCGCCAATCCTTGGGACTTTTTTTGCAACCCATAACGTCAGACCTGGGTTTGGGCCGCGAAACTTTCAGTTTGGCCATCGCCTGGCAAAATCTGCTCTTCGGGCTGCCCTTGATCGGAATCCTGGCCGACCGGTATGGGTCGCGCAAAATCGCGTTCGGTGGCGGTCTGCTCTATGCCGCAAGTTTTTTGTTGATGTCCGCCACCGCCAGCCCGGCCGGTTTGTATTTAAATCTGGGACTGCTGGCCGGTACCGCCATCGGCTGCACGTCATATGTCGTGGTGCTGGGCGCCGCCGCGCGAGCCATACCGCCGGAAAAGCGCAGCTCGATGTTCGGCATCATCACGGCATTGGGATCCTTCGGCATGTTCGCCGTGGTGCCCGGTGCCCAATGGATGCTCGGATCCGCCGGATGGCAGGCATCATTCGCCGTGCTGGCCGCATTTGTCGGGCTGACCGCCGTCTTAGCCCTGGGTTTTCCCGGCCGGGACCCCGTATCCAATGACAACCCCTCCCAACCGGAAGCTGAAAAAGCGCAACCGCTGAACCTGGTGTTGAACTGCGCCCGCCGCCACTCCGGCTACGTCCTGCTGACTGCGGGTTTTTTCGTCTGCGGCTTTCATGTCGCCTTTATCGCAACCCATCTGCCGGCCTTTCTGTCGGACAACGGTGTTTCGAACCCGGCGGCGGCAACCGCCCTGGCCATGATCGGGCTTTTCAATATATTCGGGTCGTATCTGTTCGGCCAGTTGGGCGACCGGCTGCGCAAGAAATATCTGTTGAGCTTTCTTTACTTGGCACGCGCGGTGGTCATTGCATTGTTCCTGGTGCTGCCGATTACCAACGTCTCAGCAGTCCTTTTCGGCTGCGCCATCGGCTTCCTGTGGCTGGCAACGGTTCCGTTGACCAGCGGAGTAGTGGCCCAGATATTCGGTGCCCGCTATCTTTCCACCCTGTACGGCATCGTTTTCTTCAGTCATCAAATCGGCAGTTTCCTGGGAGTGTGGCTGGGAGGCCGCATTTACGACACGGTCAACTCATATGACACGGTCTGGATTCTAGCCATTTTGCTGGGGGTGGCGGCAGCTGTAATACACCTGCCGATAACCGATCAGTCGGTCAAAATTGGCAGGGTTTGCGAATTATCGGAGGTTCGTGCGTAGATTCAGATTTCGTTACACCTATAAATCGGGTGGGCTGCCGCGTGCCGCGGCGAAGCATTTGCGAAAACGGGTGCTCACCAAATATCTCTGATTTCATCGGTTAACGATGGGCCAACCCTTCCTACAATAACGCAGAACGAAACCACGGTTGAGTGTCAGCAAGGAAATTTACTCTAAAGAACATGACAACGGGCGAAAAACTTCAGGCAATGGAATTGCTTTGGGATGACATTTGTCGCAACGTTCCGGATCTTTCATCACCCGCCTGGCACGCTGACAGTTTGGCTGAAAGGTAAAAAAGGTAAAAGAAGGAGAAGAAAAGTTCCTTGATTGGAAAGCGGCAAAAGATGTTATCAGGAATTCAATATCATGAAAATTCGAATAGGCTTTAGCTGTTGCACCTTAATCCTTTATGAGCTATTTAGGGTGCGAAATCCGGTTCCAGCGCTGTTGCAGTCACTAATTTGATTGGAAGTGATTTGCAAATCTCTGAATAGACGTAGCGGCGGGGTTTATCCCCGCCGTTACAAACAAAGCATTTACATCAGACTAGGACGCAGATTTCTTTAGCAGTTGTTTTCGGAATTCTTTACATGGAGTCATTTTATGGTCAAGGCGATTTTATGGGACAATGACGGGGTTTTGGTAGACACGGAAAAGCTGTATTTCAAAGCCTCGCAAGAAGTGCTTTCAGAGGTCGGGATTGATCTGACTACCGAACTTTTTATTCAAATTTCGATGACCCAAGGTCGCAGTGTTTTCGAATTAGCGTCTGCGCAAGGCATTGGCCCGGAAGTCATTGACCGGTTGCATACCGACAGAAACCGGCGCCACAGCGAACTGTTGCGAAATGGAGTCCGGGTCATAGACGGGGTCAAAGAGACCCTTGAACGGCTGCGTGGCAAGGTGACAATGGGGATCGTGACGAGTTGTCGGAGGGAGCATTTCGATATAATTCATGCCAACACCGGATTACTGCCTTTTTTCGATTTCATTTTGACCCGCCAAGATTACGTAAAATCCAAACCAAACCCCGAGCCATTTCTAACCGCCGCCCATCAAAACAATCTGCAGCCGGGGGAATGCATCATCGTCGAAGACTCGGCCCGGAGCCTGGCATCCGCCAATGCGGCCGGCATCCGATGTATTGCCGTGCCAAATCAATTAACGAGAAACGGCGATTTTTCCAAAGCATACCGGGTGGTAAAAAATGTCCGGGAGGTGGCCGATATCGTTTTAGGCCACCTCGGACAAGTTCAGTAAATTGAGGGATTAAGGGATTCAGGAATTGAAGGAGTAAACAGATAGACAGTGCACCTCTAATTCCCAAACCGGATGAACCGGAAAGATCAGCCACGATGACACCAAAACACAAAGATAATGCAATTAGGGCCTACATGAAGAGTCTGTTTTGTAGTAGGTTGGGTTGAGCCCGATCTACAACTTTGAGTTTCGTGACTCCACCCAATCTACGAAATTCAGGTATAGCAAGGCAAATAATTTCCATTGGCGAAACCCAACAATTCGACTAAACAAGTTCCCGTTCAACCGCTAATAATGAAACTCATCAATCCATTCAAAGTACCGGCTTCGGAAATTAAATCCCGTACCCAGAATATTCAAAGGCAACTACAGCAATCAGATATAGACGGTCTCTTCATTGTCCAGCGGGTAGATCTGTTCTACTTTTCCGGCACCGCCCAAAACGGGTTCATGTACATACCGGCTGAGGGCGAGCCGCTGTTGTTGATCAAGCAATATCTTCCCCGGGCCGATATGGAGTCGTCGGTAGCCAACATCGTCGCCATCGATTCGATTAAGGAAGTACCGTCGAAAATCATCGATTGCTTTGGCAGTCTGCCGCAGGTATTGGGTTTCGAACTGGATGTTGTGCCGGTCAATGACTTCAACTTTTATCAAGGCCTTTTTGACGTCAAAAAATGCGTGGATGCCTCGGCGCAAATCCTAAAGGTGCGAAGCATAAAGTCCGCCTGGGAAGTCGCCCAAATGGCAAACACGGCTGAGATGACCCGTCTCACCTATCAATACATGCAGGAGATTATTGAACCGGGATTGACCGAAATGGAATTTGCCGGCCTGTTCGAGACCTATGCCAGAAAGCTGGGCCACGGTGCTCGGATCCGGGTCAGGCACTACCAGACCGAGGGCTATCCCTGGCACGTTCTCAGCGGACCCAGCGGCAGCCTGCCGGGTTTGCTGGATTCACCGGCCAGCGGTGAGGGCACTTCAGCCGCATTTCCCGTGGGTGCCGGCCACAAAAAATTGCGCAAGGGCGAGCCGATCATGGTGGATTTGGGCTCGGTATTAAACGGCTATCACATGGACGAAACCCGCATGTTTGCCATGGGATTCATGCCCGTCAAGGCTCTGCGGGTCAGCCGGGCCGCCATCGAGATCCACGACCGCATCCTGGAAGAAGCCAAACCGGGCACAACGCTGGGTGAACTTTTCGATGCTTCTGTCCGGCTGGCTGAAAAGCTTGGTGTTAGTCAATACTATCTCGGCCCCCCCCGGGCACCGGGTATCTTTTATCGGCCACGGCATCGGGCTGGAAATCGTCGAACCTTACATTATCGCCCGCAACCGCCACGATCAACTGGCGCCCGGCATGACCTTTGCCCTGGAGCCCAAGTTTGTCTGCGAAAACGATTTTACCGCCGGTGTGGAAAGTGTTTTTGTGGTGACGGACAATGGCTCGCGGTTGATTAGTAAAGTTCCGGTGGACGTTTTTATTTGTTAAAGATAATTTCAGCAGTTCCAAAGCCAAAACAAATAAAATAGCAAGTATCCTTTATTACAAAATCACAAATAACAAATCCCAAATAAATCACAATGACCAAAATTCGAAATCCCAAACCCGTCTACGACCTTGAAGAGAGGACTTTTCAATTTGCGAAAAACGTTAGGCTTTTTTTCAAAACTTTGCCAAAAACCATTGCCAATATAGAGGATGGCAAACAGTTGGTCAAAGCCTCGGGACCGGTAGGTGCAAATTATATAGAAGCGAACGAGGCATTGGGTAAAAAAGATTTCAAAATGAGAATCAAAATAAGCCGCAAGGAAGCAAAGGAAAGTGCATATTGGTTAAGGTTGATTCATGAGACCAATGATCTCAACGACACAGATGATGTTTTATATTTAATTCACGAGGCTAACGAATTAAAAAAAATATTCTCATCAATTTTAGAAAAATCTAAATGATTAATTTTCAACAATTCGCTAATGAGTTTTGG